>Ga0209960_1003857_pt1 | contig 12258 bp, 13 predicted proteins | sample ThiBiot_500_plan_2_FD_183947 | JGI IMG/M metagenome (GOLD analysis project Ga0209960, IMG submission 183947) | Wastewater bioreactor microbial communities from Cape Town, South Africa - Thiocy_expt_500_plan (SPAdes) | ecosystem: Engineered > Bioreactor > Thiocyanate-remediating >... | reverse complement strand
AAAAAAAATTTAAAAAAAAAAAAAAAAAAAAAAAAAAAAAAAAAAAAAAAAAAATGAATAAAGAATAAAAATAAAATAAAATAATAATATATTAAATTACTTGATCTTTAATAAAATTTTTATCCCAAGACTCGAGCAAATCAACTCTCAACTCTAAAGCATCAATTCCTTCTGAAATTTCAGGAAGTATTGGAATTGCTTGTTCCAAATTGGGGAAAGTTAAAGACAAAAAATAACTGATTTTAATTTTTAATTTTTTAATTTTTTGAAATAAAAAATAAATAAAAGAAAAAAATAAACCTATTTTCATATCGTTTTGGAAGTAATCCTCCTATAGGGCTCCAATTTAAAGATGAAAGATTTGAACTTTGTCCAATAATTCTTTCTACAAAATTTACAAAATCACGTTCAATCTTTATCCAATTGGTATCTCCTTTTCTAATTGTAAATTCAAATTGACTACAATCAGAGTACCATTTTTCTCTTCGTTTCCAAACCTTTAAAAAATTGTTTATTTGATTTTATTTCTTATTTTCAAAAGAAAAAAAAAAGGAAGAAAAAACGTCAAGAGGATGCTCTCCTAAATGGGGTCTTGATTTATCTTCAGTTAAATATTTTACAATATCATTGATATCTCGATGTACTTGAATTACAAGATCGTGCTTGAAAAAAAAAATTTTTTGTTTATTTGTTTAGTTTGTTTTTTTTAAAAAGAATTGAATAAATCAAGAATAAATACTTTTTTTAAAAATTGTCGAGCTTCTTCTGTTTCAACAATTCCACCTCCACATACAATTACAGCATTTAAGGGATGTTCTTTGATAACCTAGTTTTATTGAAAGAAAGAAGACAAATTAGATTTTGACAAAATAAAAATAAAAATAAAAACAAAAAACAAAATTTTGATCTTTACATTCATCAAAATTTTCGTTTCTTCTTCTCTGAATTTTGGCCAATTATTTTCTTTGACAAATTCCATAATTGTTTGTTGTTTAACTTTTTCAAAATAATTATCTAAATCAATACATTCTCTTCCTAAACTTTTGGAAAGATTTGATCCCATGTAACTTTTGCCTGCTCCTCTCATTCCTGAAGTTATTAAAATATTGATTTTTTTTAAAAAACTAAATAAATTGATTTTCAAATTTTTTTTACCAATTAGAATGATAGATTTTGATGTTGAGTGAGATAATTGCATTAAGTCACTTTTTAATTCTACTGGTGGAAGATCAAGCTTAATTGAAAAATGTCTTTCGATATCATCCCAAAATTCAGGGTATGTTTTTTCTACACATGCTTTATCACTGATAATGATGCCTTTAACTGCACATCCTATTATGAAAAATAATAAACAAAAATATTAAGCAATCAAAGAATTGGATGAATGAAATTAAAATAAAACATACCAAAGACACCAAAACTCATTGCAATTCTATGATCATCATAACAGTCAATAATAGCTCCATTTATTTCATTAATAGGTTTCCCAATAATTTCAATTCCATCAGGAAGTTCATTTGCTTCAACTCCACATTTTCTTAACTCTGATTTTAATTAAATTTTAATTTTCTCTTGTTTTGTTTAGCAATATAACAAAAGTAAAACCTTGAACCATGGCTGCAATTCGATTACATTCTTTAACCCTTTGATTTGCAATATTTGTGATTGTAGAACGTCCTTTTGCAACAGCCATTAATACAGAAGCAGTCATAAATGCATCAGTCATATCTCCCATATCCTATACAAGTTTTTTTTTTTTTTTTGGAAAAAAAAAAAGAAATCAAAGAAGAAATTGTACCACATCAATAGCATTTAATGAACCTTTCTTGGGTCCTGCAACAGTTGTAGAGTCGATTTTTTGGGTAACTTTACAACCCATTTTTTCAAGAATCTATCATTAAAATGAGTTTATTTCAAAAAATTGTTTTTTTAAAAAAAAGGAAGGAGACTGTGTGAAATTGTGAATCTCCTTGTAAGCTCTCAGATCCAATTCCAGAAACAGTTACTGTTCCTCCTAAGAAATAATAATCATATTTTTGAAAAAAGAAAGAAATAAGAATAAATTAGATGAATGAAAAACCTGTAATGGCAGCTATAGCAAGAGGATATGTGGCAGAGGATGCATCAGCTTCAACAGTATAAACCTAAATAATTAATTTAATTTAATTTAATTTAATTTAATTTCAGTTTTTTGCTCAATGGAAAATAATAATAAAAATTACTTTAGGATTTGAATAAATTCCTTTAGAAATTTGATAGATTCTATTTTCTTTGTCTTCTGTAACTTTGATTCCAAACTCTTTTATTTATTATTGTTATTATTAATCATGATTAAATATTAGTTTTCATGATTAAATTGCAAAGAAATTTACTTTCCATCATCTTGATAGTCATTTCAATATATGGTTCTGAAACGATTTCTTTTCCAGTTAATTGAAGTTCAATTGGATTTTTAGCATAAGGTGCTGTAATTAAGATAGAAGAAACATATTGACTTGAAATTTTTGCTGAGAGATCTAAATGCCCTCCATTAAGACAATTATTTTTAATTTTTAAGGGTAAACATCCTTGGCCTTCTAAATATTCAATTTCACAACCTAAATATTTGTCAGTTTCAGGGTTTTTTTTTTTTTCAAAACAATTTAAGAAAGAATAAAACAAAACCATTTCCTCTAAGAGCATCAACCAATGGACCAATTGGTCTCACTTTCATTCTTTTGTTACCAGTTATAGTTGTGAAACCATCTCCTTGAACTAAAGTACAAACTGAAGCAAGGAATCTAGCAGCAGTTCCTGCATTTCCAAGATAAAGTTCACTTTTAGGATCAGTAAATTTCCCCTTGATTTGGATAATAATGATTATTATTACAATTATGAATGAATCAATCAAAATTTAAGAATATTTTTGAAAAAAAGAAAAAAACTTGGCATCCATGAATTGTTAAAGTATCCTTTTCCCAAGTGTATTGCTTTTTTCCAAGCTGAATATTTCAATTTTATTTTATAAAAATTGTAAGAGATAATTAATAAAAATCAAAATTACTTTTTGAAGGGATTCAAGCATAACTTGTGTATCATCAGAGTGTAATAAACCCTTTATCCTGGAAAAAAAAAAAAAAAATAAGACATCAATAATACAAAAAAGAAAGAAACTATACTTGCATGATCCTTTCCCTAGTGCTGCAAAAAGAAGAGCACGATTTGAAATTGATTTGGAACCTGGAACTTGAATTGTACTCTTTATTTCGTGATCAACTGGAATTACTTGAATTGCTGGTGAAAGAATCTGAAAGGAAGTAAAATATTTGTAGATTTTCAAAATTAGAAAAAATGTTGAGAAGTAGATTGTTTTAAAAAAAAACCTTCTTAATAATTTCATCTTCAACGATGACAGCTTTTCTTTGAACTAAAGTTCCAATTCCACTTAGAAGAATAATTGCCTTTTTTCCTCCTATTTTTTTTAAAAAAAAATTCAAAACTTTTCTATGATTCAGAAAAAAAAAAAAAAAACCTTTATTTTTCTTATCAACTGCCATTTTCTCCATAATTTCATGAAGTTCAAGATTTTTTGGAACATGGATTGGTAAATGGTAAGACTTTTTTGAATTTATATTTTAATTTTAGTTTTTTAAAATCAAGGAAATTGAAAGATAAAAATTGAGAATTAAAGACAAACTTGTAAACAACGAATTAATCTTCCAAGATTTGCTTGAGAAAAATGTCCTAGATTTCTTGCAAGTTCAGCTTCTTTTACCATTCCAATAGAAACAGCTTGAAAACAAAAAATATAGGATTAGAATCAATAATTAAAGAAAGTGATAATAAATTTTTTCAAAAAAAGAAATTTATAACCTTCTCCATGAAGCATTCCAGGTAACATTAAAGTTTCAATTGCATGACCTATACTATGACCAAAATTCAATATTTCTCTTAATCCACCTTCTTTTTCATCAATTGTAACAACTTCTGCTTTAACTTGAGCACTTTTTAGAACTGCATGTTCAACAAATTCTAATTGATTATCAAGGATCTCATCTACATGATCTTCTAAATAACGAAAAAAGTCCTCATCATAAATTGCTGCAGTTTTAATAACTTCAGCCATTCCATTTGAAAATTGTCTTTGAGGAAGTGAGACTAAGAATGATAGATTTAAATAAATTCGTGTTGGTTGATGAAAAGCTCCAATTAAATTTTTTCCATGAGGTGTATCTAAACCTGTTTTACCTCCAATACTAGAATCAACCATTGCCAAAAGAGATGTTGGAATTTGAATCACAGGAACTCCTCTTAAAAATGTAGCAGCAACAAATCCAACTAAATCTCCAATAACTCCTCCTCCCAATGCAATCACACATGTATCTCTTCCACAATGTTGTGATAACATCCAATCCTCAATATCTTGTTTCACTCCTCTATTTTTTGAACTCTCTCCAGGTGTGATAACTTTTGTTAACAAAACAATTTCACTATTCAACTTCTTCTCCGCATCTTTAAAGCTCTCAATCACAGAAGGAAGATGTATCTTTTCAACAATCTCATCTGTAATCAACACATACCTTGCAGCTTTAACATTCCTAACAATATCGATTCCAAGCAAAGGTGTTAAGTTTGTTCCAACAACAATAGTTTTCTACAAATCAATCAATAAAAAAAAATATCATCATTAATATTAGATTTCTATGATTTGAAAATGAAAAAGAATCTTATCAAAAAAAATTGAAATTTTACTTTCCCTAAAATTGATATTGTTTTATAAGATTCCGCTTCTGATTTCTCTTCTTCTTTTTGTTTCTTTGGTGAAGTTGTATCTCCTTCTGAAACAGGTTTTCGTTTCCTTCCCATTGTAAGTACTTGTAATTGTGAGTTTGATGGAGTTGAACACTAAGTTAATTGTTGAAGAACTTAAAGGCTGTTTGTTATAAGTTTTGAATTGCTTTTCAGATAAGAGATAACGAAAAAGAAAAGAAAAAAACAAAAATTTACATTTCAAAAAGGGAACAATAACTAAAAGGTTTTCAACAACTTGTCTTGTTTTTGATTCTGAATTTCTCTCTTTTTTTTTTTTTTTCTTACTTTTTCATTCCCTTCATTGAAGTTTGATTTTCTAGTAAGAGATAATTTGGAATCATGTTATATTGAATTTTTTTTTGTTTTTTGATTTTTTTTTTTTTTCTTGATATTTTTCAATTTTGAAGGTCATAGATTTTTTTGTTAGATTTTCCTTGAATTGGGTTTCCATCAATATTATTAAACTAGCGAGAATTAAAGCTTCACTAGATAGAAATATCATGAATTTAGGGAAGTAAAACAACTAAAACAACAAAATTGAATTTGAATTTATCATTCATTGATGTTCCTTTTATCAGAAAATGAAAATTTGATTTTCCATGGTACAAACAATGATATTTTGGCCTTTGGGATCAAATTCGATATTGATTGGATGGTCCACATAGAATTGTGTTATATATACTCCTTCTGGATTAAAGATTTGAATTCTGTTATTGTGATAATCACAAATAAAAATATTATCACTCTTATCAACACAAACTCCATGTGGACCATGAAATTGACCATCTCCATCACCATATGACCCAAATTTTGAAATGAATGTTCCTTTTGAATCAAATATTTGAATTTTATCATTTTCCGAATCAGCCACGATAATATTTCCTTTTGAATTAATGGTTACTCCAGCTGGACGAACAAATTGGCCATTTCCATCTCCTTCTAATCCAAACATTAAAATAATTTTTCCTTCAGAATCGAATTCTTGAATTCTATGATTGTCTGCATCACAAACATAAATGTTATCATTCTTATCAACGCAGATTCCGCTTGGACCATTAAATTGACCAGGTCTATTTCCACATGTTCCAAACATTAAAATAAAATCTCCATCTGAATCAAAGATTTGAATTCTATGATTTTTTTGATCACTTACAATAATATTTCCTCCTGAATTAATTGCTAACCCAACTGGATATTGAAATTGACCATTTCCATTTCCATTTTTTCCAAATTTTGAAATAAAATTTCCTTCTGAGTTAAATATTTGAATTCTATGGTTATTTTTATCACAAACTAGAATATCTCCAACTGAATCCATTATGACTCCATAAGGTGCTTTAAATTGGCCTTTTCCTCTCCCTTTTGACCCAAATATTAATTTTGGATCATTTATTTCATTATAATTTCTTGGCTGGATAGAAAATACTTGAATTTGGAAAGATGAAGCTGGAAGATTCATTCCATCATATTCAACAGAAATTAAATATTTTCCTTCATCTTTCAATTTCAATTTCACTTCATATTTTCCATTATTTAAATCCACAATTTCACATCCATCATTTTCACCATTTTTATTTAATTCTCTTTTAATTTTGATTTCAAATTTATTTCCATTTCCTCCATTTCTCATGAAATTTCCTTCTTTTGAACAACTGATTATTTCAAAGATATATTCCTCACCTTTGATAATTCTTTGGTTTTCATTTCCTAAAATAAAACAGTTTTCAGTTGAAATTTCATTTGAATCTATCCTTCCAATATTTGAAATATGTGAATAAATTGATTGTACTTCATTCATACGACTTATAAATTCAATAAATGGATGATGACATGGCTCAATTTTCCAAATATTATTTGATAAATAATTTAATCTTGAATGATACAACTTCTTCATTGATAATAACCTCATATCACTTTTGTTATTATTTGATAAAGAAAGTGAATTTTCAATCATTTGACAAGATCCAAGAATATTTTCAATTCCAAATTCTAATTCTTCTATTTGAAGTCCTAATTCCTTCTTTTTAAATTTCTCCATTTCATCTAATTTATTTAATAGTTCTTGTTCTTTTTCATCTAATTTGATTCTAATCTTGTTGAAAAATTCATTGATTTCAATTTGAGTTGTTGTTGAATTAATTTCTAATTGTTTAATTGTCTCTTCACATTTATTTATTCCTTCTCTTAGTTCCTTTTCTCTGGGTTTTACCTTTTAATTTTTTTTTTTTTTTTTTTTATTTTTTTTTTTTTTTTTGAAGAAATAAATAAATAAATAAATAAATAAATAAATAAATAAATAAATAAATAAATAAATAAATAAATAAATAAATAAAAAGCTAACTTGATTGATTCTATCAAATAATGATTGTTTTTCATCTGAATCCATACTAAATATTTCTGAGAACTTGTGAGATGAATGTTTTGGAACACATAATGAACAAATGGATAACTTGCAATCATCACAAAATAATTTCATTTCCTCTTGTTGATGAATTTGACAATAAAGTTGAGGATTTGAATTTGTAATAGATTTGATTTGATTTTCATCTTTAATTTCTTCAATTAAGATAACTTGATGATTTTTTGACATTTTCATTGTTTTATGAGCTTTTGTACATGCATCACAAAAATATTCTTGACAATCTAAACAATAAGCAGTTGCTTCATTTCCTTCCACTTCACAACTTAATTTCTGTTTTTTCTTTTGTTGAGAAATTGAATTATTTAAAGAATTATAAGTCTTGAATGTATGAAGTAGAAATGAATCAGTTGGTAAATTTGCTAATTGTTGTTTTTGTTCAACTTGAAAAGGTGTTCTACAAATAGGGCATTTCAACTCATGAATTGAATGATTTCTTGAAGCATAAATTTCTAAACATTCTAAACAATATGAGTGAAGACATCCTAAAGTTTTTGGTTCTCTAAATGTATCTTTACATAATGCACACTCTAGTTGTGATTCTAATTCTTTTATTGTTTCTGTTGAAGACATCTTTAAATAGGAAATAAATAAGATTGGTGTTGAAATACTTTGATCAAAAAATTCTTTGGTTTGATCTTTTTTTTTTTTTTGTTTCTAATTGATTAATTTGAATTCAAATTCTTGAAACACAAACAAACAAAAAAAGAAAAATTCTTTGAAAAGGATGAAAATAAACAATTGTTCATCTATTTATCTCATAATATTATTGATTTATTTCTTAACTTAAATTTAATACTTCTTATTTGACCTACAAAGAAAAAGAAAAAATATATCAAAGAGAGGGTATTGAGAAAGATCACTTCCTTTCAAAATTCTTTCAAAACACCCGATTCTGTATTAATTTTTTCATTTTCGTTTCCTTCTGTTGAATCATCATTTCCTTCAACTGAATCATTACTTCTATAGAGGGCTTTCTCTTCATCATCTTTGTCTTTTGAGAGTAAAGGTGGGTATTGTTCTTCTTTTTGGATTCTCTTTGATAGTAACCAGTAAATGAATCCCCAAATCACAATGACTCCATTAAAACTTGCAAATAAGACAAAGGGACCTGCAGCTCTCCATTCATCATAAAGATATCCTCCAAGTTTTGTACAAACTAAAATTCCTACAGAACCACAAAATCCTACTGTACCACCAACTGTTCCACGTAAATGGGCAGGTGCTTGTCTTGAAGCAAGAGCTTGTGCAGAGACAATGACAGAAATCTCACCACAACCAATGATACAAGCACAGAGTATTCCATATCCTCCTGTTGGATTTGTTGTGAAAGCAATTCCTCCATAACCAACAAAAGCAATAAGGGAAGAGATAACAAGAGCTAAGACTGAATCAAGTTTAGATGACATAATTCCTGCAGGAACAGCAAAAATTAAAGCAAAAGTTTGAGAAATTCCAGTGATTGATCCTGCTTTAGAGAGTGCCTCTTCTTCTGATCCACCTAGTTCATTAATGACATAATCTTGAATCCAAAGAGACAAGAATGTTGTTATAATGACAGCATCTCCTCTTGCAACAAATCCAGCAGCATAAGCAATAGCTAATCGACAATCATTTGCGCCAGCACGAAATCCTTCGATTAAAATTTTAAATCCTAAATGTTCTTTAGGGTTATCAAGTTTAGGACGTCCACTTTGTAATCCAAATACTGCAACCTATTAAATTATTACTAATTAATTAATTAAATTTGAAATTGGTTAGATGAATATGATAATCATTCATTCATTCAAATTTTTTTAAAAAAAATTAATAAAATATGAAAATTGAAAATAAAAAAAATAAAAAAAAAAATTAAAAATTAAAATCAAGAATTTTTTTAAAAAAAAAAAAAAAAAATCTACAATTCCACTGAAAAGTGCAAGTGAAGCAGAAAACATAAACATTAAAGTCACAGCTTGATCTTCTCCTAATGAATCAGTGAACCAAGATGGCATTTGTAATAAAATGATTGCAGCAAATAAAGCTCCACAACCAGTAAATAATCCCATAAATCCAGAAGCTGTTCCTTTATCTTCAGTTACTACATAATCAGCAAGAACAGAGGTAAGCATTGCAGCAGCTGCAGAAGCACCAAGAGCAAAAATTAATCTATACATAATCAAGATCCAAAATTCAGTAGCAAAAGAGTAGAGATATAATCCAAGAGACATAAAGAAAAATGCTGCAAAATAGACAGGTTTTCTTCCAATTTTATCTGATGCCATTCCCCATAATCCAGCTGTAGCCATAATCAATAACTCACTATAGAATCCTAAATCCCCGGTTGCTTTACCTAAATCTTCTAGTTCTAATTTCTTCTCTAAGATATAAGCTTGAGCAGAATTAATAAAAACATAACAACAGATTGCTACATGATTATAATTTATTATTTTATTTTATGCATAAATATTTTTTATAATTAAGATAAAATCAAAAAGATGAAACTGAAAATAGAAAAAATGAGAAAAGAAATCATACTCATAAAACAACAATAATAGAACGTAGCAAGATGTTTCCTCTTCACTGTCGGAGATAGCCTTGACCAAAACAATGTGTCTGTTGCAAATCCATCTTTAATAAACTGAATCCCTCTTCCACAAACTCCCATTATGTCCTACTTTGATATCTACTCTAAACTAACTAATTATAAGGACTATTCTAAAAAAATCTTGGACCTGCCCTGTTCTTCTTCAATCAAATCGAATTGCTTTTGGCGAAAATTAAGGATGTTATAGCACCAATAAGAGTTGCAAAGTTGCACACAAAGTGAATAAGGAATCAGCAATAGGAATGTCTTGTGAAGCAAATTTTCAAAATGCAGAGAATTAGAAATTGTAAAAGAGAGAGAACAATGAGTCAATTATTGAAAATTTGAAACTTTTTCTCTTTTTTATTTTTCATCAAAAAAAAAAAAAAAAAAAAAAACAGTTGGACCTATAAATAAGGGAACGGAATCACCATCACGTCAATTTCCTCACGTGGAAATAAAGGTCAAAAAAAATGATCGGGCTTCGAAAACTCTTTTTTGGATTTTTTTTTGGAGTTCTTTGGTTTTTGGGGGTGCGATTATTGAGTAAAAAATGAAAAAAAAAAAAAAAATGGTGGACGATTTTTTGGTTTATGCAGGCAACTGAAGCTTTTTTTGGATTTTTAGAATTAGAATTAGAATGAATTTCTTCAATATTTCAAGGATTGAAATTCACTGGATTGATTTTCAATTTCAAGTAATTTTTTTTTTTGCTTTAAATATGAAATTTTGAAGTTTTTGGTTTGAAATTGTAGAATTCAATTTTTTTTTTCGTTTGCCCAAATAATTTAATTGTTAAATTGAGCGAAACTTTAAACTTTGATTTTAGAATTAGAATGACTTTCTTCAGTATTTCAGGATTGAAATTCACTGAATTTTTTAGATTTCAAGTAATTTTTGCTTCATTTGTAGGTTTAATTTTTGTATGTTTTGCATTTCTTTTTCTTTTTGTTTGCATTATTTGAAAAAAAAAAAATTATCGCTATGAATTTGTTCAAAATGAGAAAATTTTGGGATTTTGAATCAATAGTAATCACAAATCTGCTGAATAATCACTGTTCATTCAATTCAAGCCAATGATTTATTAAATTCTCCTTCTTTTAAGTGGATTAAGAATGGAGAAATGAAACTTTCAATTGAAATGAACTTGAAAATGTTTTAGATTCCTTCAAAAGAAAAAAAGAAAAAAACTTTGAAAATGTTCAAGCTGAATGAGCAGAATAGGGTAGAGTTTAAATACCAAAATTGAACAGTTTTGACAACTTCAACAATCCAATGCCAGCTATTATAGAACTCTAATCAATCCAATTCCCAATCCCAATAAAAATAAACTTTTAAAGATGTAATACAAAACAATAACTTTTTGATTTTTTTTTAAAAAAAACAAAAGACTCAAACAAAAACAAAAAAAGATTTTCAAAATTAAAATCAAAATCAAAAGTAAAAAGGAGAAATACAGTTCAAAAAAATAGTTGATTGATTGAAACAATGAAAAGAGAATCAATCTAAGCAGGGGGAGAGAAAAAACAAAATCGAATGCATTCTTCATGTTTTATTTTTATCAAAGAACAAATAAATGAAGACGTTTTTAGTGGATTCAAACACCAAACCCCCCACACCTGCCATTTTGAAAAAAAAAAAAAAAAAAAAGAACAACAGGAATCGAGTTCTAAAAAAAAAAATTTGTGATCTTTATTTTATTTTTATTTTTTTTTCAACTTTGTTATTGTTCACAACCAACAACCAAAGCAATTCGAATTTCAAAAAGTTTTATTTTTATTTTTCCATTTACCATGGGTGCATTGGAATGATTCAAGTTGATTGATAAAAGCAATTCAAGGGAGAATGAAATAGGAGGAGCAACAAAAAAAACATTTTGGAAAAATTGACAGGGAAATAATCAAACTATTAGCAATCTAAAGAAAGAAAAGAAAAGTCAAAAACTCTTCAATTCAAAACAAACTCTAAAAGAAAGATTTCAAAATCAATTTTCAAACATCATCAACATCTTTTTTGAATTGAAAAAAATCAAAAGAACTTCAAAAAATGAAAAAAAAAAAGTCAAAAAAAAAAAAATTCAAAAAAAGAAAATCCTTTTTCATTTTCCTTTCTTTTTTCTTTTTCTTTTCTTCTTTTCTTTCTTCTCTTTTGACGTCAAAGAACCTTGATATTATACGTTTTTTTTTCAAACTCAAACATTTTGCAAACAGCGAGAGAAAGGCCAAATCAGGAGCAAAGCTTCCTTTTCAGAAAAAAAATTTTCTTTTTTTGTTTTGTGAAAAAAAAAAATGAAAAAAAATCACAAAAATTTGGAACTCCTCAATTCTTTTTTTCTTATAAATAATGGACCTTTTATTTTTTTTCTTTTTTTTTTCTTTTTTCTTTTTTTTAGAACTCCTTTCTAAAATAGAAAAAAAATAAAAAAAAATTCAAATAATTGTTTCCTCAATTCATTTTTTTAATTCTATTGTCTTTGTCTTTA
>Ga0209960_1003854_pt1 | contig 12265 bp, 5 predicted proteins | sample ThiBiot_500_plan_2_FD_183947 | JGI IMG/M metagenome (GOLD analysis project Ga0209960, IMG submission 183947) | Wastewater bioreactor microbial communities from Cape Town, South Africa - Thiocy_expt_500_plan (SPAdes) | ecosystem: Engineered > Bioreactor > Thiocyanate-remediating >... | reverse complement strand
TTAATAGAATCATCCATTACTTTTGTCATCTCTTTTTCGCGCTTTTTCCGCCTCTTTTTTCGTTTTTGTCTATCTTCACGTCTGAATGTTATCTAGTTTTTGTTCACTATAAAGAGGTTTTTATCTACTTGGGACCGAAAAAAGCGTTCATTGTTCAGTGTTGGGAGGTGTTCACTTTATAGAGGTGCATTTACAGCAAAAAACAGTCGGGGGGACCGAGATAAGTGTTCAAAGCGGAGGTGTTCACTTTATAGAGGTGTTCACTAAGGGAGGTTTTACTGTATATTCATTCACATGTTTCTATTTTCGTCATATTAGTACATACAGAAAATAAATCAACTACGATAAGGAGAGTATTGTTCTAATATTTTAATCCATGACAATGATTTGTTTTGTTGTCTTAATTCTTCGAAATACAAAGAAAAACTGAAAAAGATTTATAAGATTTCTATTCAATTATTTCAATAATTTATTCGACATTTTCTTCATTGTCTCCTACATTAAGCATGAGAAATAAAACTTGTATAATACACAGCAACATTCCATTCAATTATTTCAGTCATTTGAATTTAGTCTCTATTATTTCGACATTACTTCTAACGAGAAATATCTAACAAATGATAAAAAGCAAAATTTCGTTTAATTCTTCTGATTATCTTCATTTAATTACTTTTCTATTAGCATTTTATTTCTGTTCACGCAAGAAACGAATCAGCCGTAAGAAAGTACTATTCAACAACCTTTGTTACTCCGATGAAAACTTCAATTGTTCAAACTTTTCAACATCAAAAGATATTAACAGAATCGATCTCACCAAAGCTCCGTTTCAATATCTTACTCAAATTGATTCACAGGCTTTTATTTTTTACTTTTTTCATTCCTCTAAACAACAAAAGAGTAAATTACAACAAAACTTCATTCAGATATCTTAGTCACTCTCATTTAATTTCTTTCATTCTAATATCTGTCATCATTGCAAATAAAAATGAATAATCTATAGGAGAGTTCAATTCTAGTACTCAATTCACTTTCTCTTAATTACTTTCACCTTTCGAGTTTATCGTTCTTACGCATAATAAATAAATAGACATAAAGAAAGAGTCATTCAAATTGGTCGATCTCTTCTACTCAATTTCTGTTATTCTCTCATTTCTTATTATTGAAAATAACAAACGAATTATTTCAAGTAGAATTCAGTTCAAGTGTCATGGTCACTTTTATGGAGTTCTTTTGATTTTTACATTCATACCATTTATAAATAACTATGGAATTATTTTCACCAATACTTTATTTTCATATAAAAGACATTTCATTTATATTTCTCTCATATTATTATTTATACGCTGTTCCAATAGAAAACAAATTATTCTCAGCAAACTTTAGTTAAAATATTTTAACTGCTAAGATGATACATTTTTGAATTTGATATAAATTTGCATGGTAATCATAACTGAATGATTTTTAGTAGAACTTTGATCAATTATCATAATTACTATCATTCTATTACACCGGTATTGGCGATTACTCTTCTCGAAAGTAATTGTTGAACTGCTACGACCAGAGTATTGATCAAATATGATAGTAATTTCATTTCATTTCTTTCATATCGATGTTTTTCATCTTACACATCATATTGGAAAAAGCTATACTACAGTTGGATTCAAGTATATAATTCACTATGATTCGATATCTTTCCTTTTTCACTATAGTTCTGATTACAAATAAAAAATAAACCGTGGTGACCAAGCTTTCATTTACATATCGTAGACATGATAAGTTGATGTTTGTTATTCTTCCACTGCTCTTTCGATATAAGAACAAATAAACTAATTTTACCAGCATTTCTCTCAAATATTTCGATCTATTTTAGTTGATTTATTTTCCTTTCAAAGTGATTCTCATTGTGTATAATAAACGAATAATTGTTATTATATGATCATTAATGTATTTTACTCACAATCACTGAACTTCATCTATTTTCATATTAATTTTTCTTACCGAAACTAAACGAATAATTTTTACTAGAAGTCAATTCATGTATCTTAATTCTATTGAAATAATTTCCACTAATTTCACGTTTATCTTTCACTTAAATAACATATCTATGATTTTCAACAGAGCTGAATTCAAATTTCTGCATTATTCTCCATTATTGATTCTTTTTTCATATTTATCTACTTTGCATATATCAAATGAAATTGTTTGAACAAAGAACTTTTCAGATATGTTGATAACTTCCATTCAACTCCATTCATTTCTACATTAATAATGTACATAAACACGAAATGAATTATAGGCAGTATCAATAAATCCTACTACTTTATTTATTTGAATTCAAGTTTTTCCACTTTTATATTTTTATCCAGTATCTAAATGACAAACGAATGATTTTCACCATTGTACAATTCAACTATCATAGTCAGTTTAATGATATTTTCCTCGTTTTCCCACTTGTATTTGTTTAAAGTAATGGAAGAATTAGTTTATCAGTTAATTACTCAAATATCTCGATAACACACTGTCAACTACAATCGCTTTTCAAATATATTCTCCTCACAAATAACAAATGAATCATTTTCATCGATCTTCTCTTCATATATCTTATTCTTTTCTATTACTATGTTACATTTTACAATTGTTTACGATGGAAATATCAAATGAATATTTCTATTAGAGTTGAATTCTCATATCATAGACATTTCTATACATCTTGCTTCACTTTGACAATTATCTTTCTTTCAAATAGCAAGACAATCATATTGATAAGAGTTGTGTTTGTTTATCGCACAATTACTTTGACTCTACTTTTATTACTTCTATCAATTTATTTTTAATACATAACAATCGAATAGTTTTTAGTACAGGTCTATTCATATTTTTCGAAGACTTTCACTGAATTTATTTTATTTTCAAATTTGTTTATTGTTGATAATCATAAATGATTCATTGTTAAAAAGATTCTATACGGATATCTTAACCAATTCAATTGAATTACTCTCAGTTTCAAAGAAGCTTTCTATTGAAACAACATACAAATGATTTTTATCAGAATTTCATTCGAATATTTCAATCATATTAACTCCATTTGATCCATTTTTATGTTTTTCTTTGTTTCAAATAGCAGTTAAATGGCTTTTAACACGGTTCTCTTCAATTATCTTACTTATTTCGTTTTATTTTTTTAATATTTTAACTTATATTCTGATTGAGGCAATAAATAAACGATTTCTACCAGACTTGAGTTCTCATATTTAAATTACTGTTATTTCGATTTACTAATTTCACATTTATCATGGTTAGTAAATATTCAATGAATCATTTACATTAATGATCTGTTCATAGTTTTTGATTGACTACATCGTATTTCATGATATTTTCACAGATATTCTTCGTTCAAATAATAAACAACTGAACAGTATAACAATTCTGTTCAAATATCGGTGTAATTTTCCTTCGAGTTGATTCATTTTCACATATTTATTGAAAATAAATAAGAAGAAAATAATATTCATAAGACTTTGATTCGTATAGTTTACATACTTTGAAAACTTTTATTTTATTATCTTAATTGTCCTCATCATACACATGAAATGTGAATGAATTTTACCAGACTTTTGTTCATGTATTTTATATAGTTTTAGGACTTTGCTTTTACTTTGACATTGTTTGTCATTGGTGAGACAAAATGAATCATTTTTACTATAGTTCTATTTGTTTATTTAATTTATTTTGACTAAAATTCGTAGATTATTGCCTTTATTTGTCTTTTACATAACAAATCAACTGTTGTCACCCGAATTATATTTAATTATCTTATTGATTCGTACTGAGTTTTAGCATTTATGATATTGATCTTTCTTCAGAATAGAAAGTGGAGTATTGGAGAGATCTATTCTAATACTTCATCGACTTTCAATCAGTCGTTTTCGTTTTCACTGTTGTTTAGTTTTGAAATAAAAACTGAATTAATTTTCTCAGAGTTCATTTCAATTATGTCGATTATGTTCATTTAATGTTTTTCATTTTGATATTTTTCTTATATTCTAATAACAGATGAATCGTTTTTATGAAAATTCACTTCAAATATCTTCGTCATTTGAATACAATTGCATATTTTTTCACTTTCGTCTTCTGTGCCAAAAACAAATGAATCATTTTCAATAGGATCTTAATCGAAAATCTACATTCATTTTCGTTCAATTTCTCTTATTGTAACATTTTTCCTCTTCGTATATCAAAATTGAACGATTTTCATCATAATCTTCTTCGTGTACGTTACTTGTTTTCACTCGATTTCTTTCACTATCACATTTATTTTTATTTCAAATAGCAAATGAATGATTTTCATTATATTCATGTTCTGTTATGTCAGTCATTTTTACTCAATTTTTGTCAATATCTCAATTGTTTTTATTGTTTACAATAACCGAATAATTTTCATCAAAATTCTATTCAAATATCTTAATTCTTATGACAGAATTTTATTTGATTTTTATTTTTGTTCTTATAAAGATGTGATACGAATGATTAGAAGTAGAATGATGTTCAGTTATTCTAGTAATTGACACAAGGTTTATTTATATTCATAGATTTCTTTTCATTTCAGATATGAAATGAATATTATTTAGCATCAAAATTTGATTCCACTATTATCATTGTTGTTGTTCATCATCTGCTACTTTTATAATTATCGTTTCTGCAAATAGTTAGTGGATTTTTGATAGCAGATTTTCATTCATATATTTGATTTGTTTTGCATTGATTACTTCCAACTACATAAAATTCTGTGTCAAACATGACGATCGTATAATTGTAAGGAAAATTCTATTCTATTATTTAAATGATTTCAGATAAATATACGGATCAAGAAGATGTTTTCTTATTAGATATTTAATTTGAATAAATCTAACTGAAGTTTAGTTTTCATATTATTGTGGTCGAAAGTCATGTATTTTATCTATGAAAAATATTTAATGAGCATAATGAAATTGAACATTTCCTCAACTACGTATGAGATCAAATATATGGTGAACTTCGGTTTAAGTTGTTCTAATTTGTTATAAAGAAAGTTGCGATACGAAATAAGTACAGTTTAGACAGTTGATCAGTTCTATAATCTTATGCTTATTTATACTGTTATTTAAAGCTACATCACTAGATCCGATGGCATTGAAATGGAATTGTATTATCCAAGTCTGCACCTGCACCGTATGGTATTAATACCATAAATAATGTCATAATGTAGGCCGTCTTGATCGAATGTTTTTCCATTGTATTAGATATGTGAAACGTCGAGAAACTGATTTTTAACGACGATTTGCTTTCGTATTTATACCTCCGAGTAACTAAAGCACCCACCTTTTTTGTTTTTGTCATGTTTTTTTTCTTTACGACCCCTTTCTACATGCCTAATACGAGACCTTGAAACAGAAAAAACAGTGAAGTGTGACGATAGACCAGTTTAAATCACAGGAAAGAAAAAATTAATGATGCAAATCGATTTAATATCAACGAACAAAACTGACTATATAGGATTCCTTCCTCACAAACTCGATCAACATTTTTATATACATTCAATCGTTGAAAACTAGAAAAAAATCCACTAAAAATAATTATTTGTTAATTGATTTATCTGAAAAACCTTCTGTTCAAAAGAGACGTTCGTTAAATAGCAATGAAAAAATCGACAATAAATATTATTTCCATAAAAAAGATATTCAAAAATTGTATGATATTAATTATCATTCGAGACAATATTGAAAAAAAGCAACGATAGTTTAATGCATTAGTTTTATTTCAAGTAAACATATAACTTTGAAATCCTCTGAGCTAAGATTCAATTTGAAGATACGCTTTTTCGTCGCCATTTTTTTTTCGTTCTCTCATTACTATTTTTGTTTGACCTGATCAAATGAGAAAATGCCCTGAGAAGAGAGCTGTATTTTTTAGTACCTGTGCTCCCATGAAACGACGATCATTCGCTCACTTCGTGCTTTTTGATAATTAAACCGACTTGTTTACAAAATACGCAGCAAAGAAAAAGAAAAGCTTGGGCGTAATTCCCATCGTGGGAAAGAAAGAGACAAATCGTCGCCTCTCCTTATACTTTTTTTTCGTATCGGCAAGGTTATTGTTGTTTTTCTCTTCTATGTACTGTTCGATATCATTTTGCTGATAATCGAATCTTTTTGTTCTAGAAGAATTTCGAATAAATTGAATATTTATCATTTTTTTCCACCTGAAAATGTGCACGAAATCAGTGATTAGTTTTCAAAAAGACTTTCCTTTAGTTTCTGTTGACTTACAATCTCAGATAAACTGAAGACTAATTCTTGTATTTTTAAAATGACGAAAGCTGAAATAATTAATAATTGTCACTAGTGTTTTTTTGTTGTTCATACGACGAATTATAGGATCGATAGCTTTTATCTTTTGCTCGGTAAGAAGATTTGTAATCAGAAAATTGTGGTTGGTTATGATGATCAGAATTTAAAAAATAAGAATCATCGGTATTTTCCTATTTAAAAAAACTAATTAAAAAAATCATTTAATTAAATTAAACAAAACTACCGTATAGTTTTTTCGTCTTCTTTGAATTCTTTGTTCGTGATCGTGAGGAAAATCTTGACTCTCCACACCAGTTGTTATTCCTAACATCACATATAAATAATTTGAAAGAAAAAAAGAAAAATCGTTGATAAGAATATTTACTTTGATCTTTACGAGGCTTCTTTTGTCGAAAAGATTGTTTTGTTGTCGATGTCGGTACTTGATCATTGGAAAAAGAATTTCGTGGTGAAGCAGGAGGTGTTTGCGAAGGAGCAGTTGGCAATAATCCCGATAATTTCTTGCAATAGATTTCAAATAATAAAGCATAAATTTTCTCCTCTTCCTTGGTTAACACTGATTCTTCTTGAATATATTCAAAGAATTTGTCAAATGTAAAACATTCGTTCGTGAATTTATCAACGAAATCAATGAGTTTCATTCGATATACACTTTGATCCGTATTTTCGAATTGATCACGAATTAATTGTGCCAAACATTTGCCATCAAGTTTATACTTGTCTGTTAAATGTTTACTGATAAAAACACATAATTTATCGTAGACATAGATCGATGTTTCAAGATAATCAGCATAGTTTTCCAATCGAAATACGATATACGATATTCTATAATCGTTATAGAAATCGTAGAATGTTTTATTTTGTTTTTGCAAGAAATCGATGATATCATCGAGAATAGCATCGGTAATTTCACGGAGAAACATTGGCCGTTTTTTTCTTTCTCGTAAAACAATTGATTCAAGTAATTCTTCATCTTTGGTTTTTACAATCGTATTCTTCAATTCAGCATATGTATCATGACAAATTCGACTATGATCAAGAATACGTTCGAAAAGTATTTCAAGTTTTAATAGAATTTGCAGGGGTGTATAAACTTTCCTTCTGGCTTTGACGTGCATACGTAATGATGTTAACATAATGGCAGATTCTCGTTTTAACTCTTGTTTAAGACGTTTGTCTGGATTGATATCATTTGTAATCGTTTTTAGCAATTCACAACTGGCAATGATACTTCGAGAATCTTGTTCGAATAAATCATCTTGTAGTACCTTGATATATTCTTGAAATGTTGTATAAAAACATGCAAATGTTGAATATATAATTATGCAGAAAAGTCTTTGTTTTTTATTCAATACTGGTTGAGACATGAATACCGCAACGATAAGAGAGAATAATATTCATCCACTTTGGGATTTTGCCTGTCGCCTTATAACAATTTTCAAAACGGCAATCGGCTATCGAAAAGTATCAAGAATAGAAAACTCAATTAAATGTAATCTTACAAAACTAAATAAAGTTCTTTTGGGAACATTAAAAAATGATATTATTCAACGAGTCAAACAACATTTTGATATTATTCTCGAAGCGATAATTACTAGTTTTATCCTACCTCGACAACGCCAGTATACAGCAAGTTGGAAACCGTTTATTCAAGAAACATTTGATTCATTTGTTGAATATGTGATTAATATTGAATCACGTATGTTATTAGACAAAAAACAAGATTTATTAGGTGATCTTCATACTCAATTAACCAATGAAATGACTTCTCAAATGCTAAAGAATCAATTATTACCAACATATATATTTAAAAGTGAAGGTAAACTCGAAGAAATGGCAAGACAACAAAGTCAATCAGCTCAATCGTCGATGAATACACATCGAATGACAGATCGAGAAAAATACAATGAAAAACAAAATGTTAAACTTCAAAAAATTCTTCAGGATGTTTGTGCAAATTTTGATGATCTACCATTGTCTGTTATAATTGAAATGATGAAACGAAAAAAGAAAAGAAATAATGCTAAACATTACGATAATCGAATTCGAGCACATATTAAAACTGAACAAGGACAAACGAGAGAATTGAAAACGTTTCTCGAAAGTCAAGGATTATTACGTGCGTTTGATGACATGGAAATTAGTCGATCACAAAAAATGTATTCGAATCATTGTGAAATTATTTCTACAGATTGGCATAACAGGTCATATACACATCCGATTCATCAGTTAAGTCTGATCTTTTCTTTGATTTTTATTAGATTTCAACCTGGCGAACACATATGGTTTTATACTTCAAATAATAATCGAGTGAGTCATTTTGTTTAAAATAAAAGAAAAACCTGAAGAAAATGTAAATCTAGGGTTTGGCTGTGTATGTGAACGATGAAGGCCATAATAAACATCGTGTTTGGCATTATGAGAATTACAAAGGTACAATGCAAACACATCCAACAAGACAATTGAAAAAAATCAGTGTCTGATGAAAAACTGCTCTAACAAAATTCTTGATGGCATACAAGAAATGAAGAATGATCGTTCGATTTACTATTTTAACCATTTTATCAAATAAATTTGTACTTTTATATTCAATAAAGTAATGATCAGTAGAACAACTAAAACTTGTAGATTAAAGTTAACCTATTTTTCCAGAGAATATCTTCGAATTGAATTGAAGTAGATGAGTCAGGTCTTTTACTTTATATGGTTCTTCTTTGTATTGAGGATAGAGAGAGAAATCCTAAACGTTTATTATTGTTGTTTAAATCGAAAAGCAAACTTTTATTTGAAGCATTATTTTTGCAAAAAAAAACAACATCGAATAGCAACCCATATTAGCAAATTAGCTTTCTGAAGAGTATATTTTGCATGGAGAATATTTAATGGCGAAAGGCGGTATGCCAGCAATTTCTTCTCTTTCATATTTATATTGTTGTGCTTTCTAATGTAAACTTGAACTCAAGAACAAAATTGAGGACAAATACAAAAGAACAACTAGGTAATTAGTAAGATATTCGTTTTATATTTAAAGAGATGACAAAAGAATTTAAAGCACACATTAAATCAGGTAAGTAAAAGTCAACATTAAGCATGTACATTATTTCCATAATCATCCGTGGGAACCTTGTCCTATGGCAATTCTTATAACTTGTTGTCATAAGCAAAAAAATAGATCATTTGAAATAAAATGTTCTCTGCATGGTGCATAAATATTAGTAAAAAAGAAGATGCTAAACATAGTTTTGTAGATAATGATTTCAAACAAAAATCATCGAAATCAAAAAGGATTAACCCGAAAAAATCAAGTATACTATATTAATCAGATAATAGTTATGGAACACTATCTCTTACTTTTATAGGTTCAAGCGTGGACTGTCTCACTCGTTCGAAAGTATGTAACTGATGTACAATATTGAAAAAATACGTTTCACTTTTTTCAGGGATACAAAGACGATAGCAAAAAGAAACCGGATTAGAGCTATAGTTTTCTTTATCATTTCGGCGACTATCATCGCGATTACACTACTAGCAGTGCTGCTTTTAACTAACAAAGGTACACGATATTTTATTTACTAGAGAAAATTATTTGAAAACATTAGTCACATTTTCTCGCAGGAATTATAAACATACGCGTGCATGACATTCAAAAAATAGTTTATGAGAAATCATTCTGTTAAAATATATCGTGTAGTTTTACTAAACCTAGCACTCGTATTCCATATATATTTCTGCCTGACTTAGCAATATAAAAATTCAAAACCAATTCACACAGTACATAACTCTCACTCTCTATTTCTGATAACTAGTGAATATACTTAATATTTGCTTTTATTTTGCTATATACCTTCAGACAAAACAACAACAACAACAACAACAACGACAACAACGGTAACAACGACAACTGCGACAACAACAACAACCACTAGTACGACCAGCACAACATCAACGACGACAACATCAACAACCACTAGTACGACTACCACAACATCAACAACTACAACATCAACGACTACAACCAGTACGACAACAACAACAACCACTAGTACAACCACTACAACATCAACAACAACAACATCAACTACAACGACATCAACGACTACAACAAGTACGACAACAACAACAACCACTAGTACAACTACCACAACATCAACAACTACAACATCAACGACTACAACAAGTACGACAACAACGACTGAGACAACAACAACAACCACTAGTACAACCAGCACAACATCAACCACAACGACATCAACCACAACGACATCAACAACATCAACATCAACGACTACAACAACCACTAGTACAACCACCACAACATCAACAACATCAACCACAAGCACAACTACAACATCAACGACTACAACAACTACGACAACAACAACAACCACTAGTACGACCACCACAACATCAACAACGACAACATCAAAAACAACCACTAGTACGACATCAACAACTACAACACGTACGACAACAACGACAACAGCAACACCATTGAGTGAGTCATATTCTAGATGATTTGTACTCCTATTATATGCAACCAGTTGTGAACCGTAAGCCTGAGATTTAATGAGATTGCTCTTCAATTCTAAATTATTATCTTATCTACATGAGAAGCACTATAATCTAGAAGATATTACATTGATAGACTGAAATAGTAGAGAAAATTTATTCTTTTGTAAAAAATATAACTCATAAATCAATATTTCATTTCAGTAACCCAGATTATTTGGACATCAACGTTTACCAATGGTGTTTCAGCTACATCAGCACAAATGAATAGTTGGAGTACATTTGTAGCATCGCTTACCCCACGAGCTTATACGAAAGTAACTATAAAAGGTACTTATGATACAACTGGAAAAACGTGTAATGATCCGGTGATCGTTACCGCTCTTGCAAATGCGTTATACACCAATGTAAATTATATTTCTCCAACAGCATGTAATGGTAATGTATGGAGTAGTTGTGCAAGATATGCAGGTGAAGTTTGGTTAAATCCTCCTGCTTTATGTAGCGGATCTAATTGTCCTACAGGATATATCATTCGACCCAATATTGGTAACAGTAATTGGGGAGGCGTTAATACAGCAACATGCGGTGGATCTTCACAGCAGATGACCTTAATTTTTGAATATTAACACTATTACAAATTGATTCGAGTGTAATTTCTTTTCTTTTTCATTCAACAGTCTAACAATAAATTCTTTGAATACAAAATGACCTATACACCATTGAGAATGTATTTTTTGTGTTTAGCTAAAAATATTCAAGAATATCAATACAAATGAATTACAAAATTTCATGTTGTTTTTTCTCATAAAATGCTTCAATGTGTATAGAACTAAGTACATTATTGATAAGATCGAAATAGAATATATAAATACGAAGGTGCGAAACATCTTCGAGTAAAAAAGAAAAAAACATGAAATTCTTCGGTTGCCTTTTGTTATCTTTTGTAATTTTTCATACAACAGAGAATAAAATCCTTCAAGATTCAAGTTTGGGTTTAAACGAAATCGCGTATCACAACGAACCATCATTGATTTTTCTCGGTGCACCATCGATCATTCGTCTTTCAACAGGTCGTCTTCTTGTTAGTCACGAATACTTCACCCTTCCAGGATACAAACCATTGCCCAATGTAACAGTCTACGCCAGTGATGACAATGGCCAATCCTGGTCGTTTCTCTCCAACATTACTTATACTTATTTTAATTCATTATTCATCTATAAGGAAGTATTGTACGCAATCGGTATTGCAAATGAACTCAATGGAGCAACGGTGATTCATCGTAGTAATGATAACGGTCTAACATGGACGTATAATGGCAGTGATAAAGGTGTTGTTTTATTTACTGAACAGTTTCAAGGCGGTGTGACACCAGTAGTGATTGCGAATGATATACTCTATCATGCAA
>Ga0209960_1003851_pt1 | contig 12269 bp, 12 predicted proteins | sample ThiBiot_500_plan_2_FD_183947 | JGI IMG/M metagenome (GOLD analysis project Ga0209960, IMG submission 183947) | Wastewater bioreactor microbial communities from Cape Town, South Africa - Thiocy_expt_500_plan (SPAdes) | ecosystem: Engineered > Bioreactor > Thiocyanate-remediating >... | reverse complement strand
TTTTTATCTGTCTTTTTTTTTTTTTTTCTTCAAAGAATCTTTTTTTTAAAAAAAAAAGATAAAAAATACTTAGTTTTGGAGGATTGAATTGATTTTGATTAAGATTTTGTTGAGAGTTATTTGGAAATTGTTCAAGGTGTTGTCTAATTTGTTGAGTTTTTTGTTGAAGTTGTTGAAGCTCTTGTTCATGTTCTTGTTCCTGTTTTTGTCTTAGTTGTTGTTGTTGTTGAATTTCTTGTTTATTTTCATTTGATTTATCTTGAGATGGTATATTTCCTTGTTCATCTTGTTGTTGTTGTTTAAGTTTAATTCTATCTTTTATTTCTTTTGCTTTTTTTGAATGTTGTGAAGCAAATTTTTTTAATGACATCTGGGCCTTTTAATTTGATTTAAAATTGAAACTTTGAATTAGATAAGAAGATTTAAAAAAAAATTAATAATGAACAATCATAAAATAAATATACTGATGAATCTGTTGTTTCATCCATTGCACGAGTAAAAGCATCTAAAAGAGAAGGATAAATGTCATTAGATTTTCAAATTTTTCTTACTTAATTATTTAAAACATGCAATAAAAAAAACCTGCAGCTCGATAATACTCATTCATTGCTTCTTGAAGTCGACCAGCTCGTTCATAATTTTCTGCACTTTTGGAATACTTTGTTGCCTATTCATTCATCATAACATAACATAATTCATTAATTCTCATTTCATTTCACACAGTCTACAAAGAATTAATAAAATTTCAAAAAAAAAGAAAAAAGCTATACCAAAGTATTAGAAGCTTCTTTGTTCATTAAAACAAAATTTCTAAGTTTGAAGTCCAATAACAAATGAAAATCTTAAGCAAGTCTGATATGATATCTATTACATTTTTCATTAGACAAAGGTAAGGTAAAAAAGCAATTGAAAAGTAAAATGCATATGAAAGAAACAAAGAAAATATTATACCAAAAGTATTATAATTGAATTGAAGTTATTCTGAGCTTAAGTTTGTTCTTTATGATAGAAAATTGAATCTATTGAATGAGAATGAGAGTTATTGTATTGTATTGCAACAACAAATAGGTTTACTAGTAGCAAAATGAAGGGGATTCTTGGGTTTGTTGTTTTAATATTTCTCAATTTGAGAGTCATTAAAGTTAATAAAAGTGATAACTTGTAACTCTCTTAAATATGATTCAAGTCACTAGTCACTATTACTCAAGAAGTTACTATTATGATGATACAATTAAGTGTTTTGTAAGTTATTTGAGACAATACTTTGAGTTGCTTGAATTAAGCCAATCTTGATTTTTCAAATACAAACGAACAAAGTCCCAATATCTTTTGACTTAGACTTGAATTTAAGTGATTGAATTATTAGAATTAGAATTACTTTGTTGAGCAACTTGCTATTCTTATTGTTATATTAAACGTTTGGATGTTCAACTAAGAAAGCAAAAAGAGAACTCATAATGTATTAATCCAAGGCTGATTGTTTTAAATTTTAGTAATTTGGATCGATGGAGTGATGCCTTTAGGATTTGTTGGAGAGATGATTAAGTATTGATGGTATTTTCATTTCATTTCATTGATTCACAAATGAAATAAAATTTATAATTAATAGAACCAACTATTTATCTCCAAACTCTTCGAAAATAAATGAGCTAATGAAAAGAATTTCTTTGGTTTGGACATTCAAAAGAAAGTTGGAAAAATTTTTGAGTTGAACATACATACCTATGGAAGAACAACTCTGGAAAGCTTGTGCAAATGGAAAAGTTGAAGAAGTTATAAAATTACTTCAAAATGCACAAATTAACACGAATTGGCAAGGTTCTGAATACAGTTATTTAACATCTTTATATATTGTTAATTACTCTGATTATTTAAGTACACCTTTTTATATTGCTTGCGAAAAGGGACATATTGAAATTGTGAAATTATTGTTAAACGATAGGAGGGTAGATATTAATCAAGCAAATCAGAACAATGCAACATCTTTTTATATTGTTTGTGAAAAAGGACATATTGAAATTGTGAAATTATTACTGAATGATAAAAGAGTTGATATCAATAAAGCAAAATGGAAAGGAGAAACACCTTTTTATATTGCTTGTGAAAAAGGACATATTGAAATTGTGAAATTATTGTTAAATGATCAAAGAGTTGACATCGACCAAGCAAATAAAAATTTAAGAACACCTTTTTATGTTGCTTGTCAACAAGGACATATTGAAATTGTGAAGTATTTATTAGCAGGGAGAAGAAAAATTGATATAAATAAAAGAGATAAGGATGGAAAAACTGCAATTGATATTGCAAGAGAAAGAGGAAAAACGAATCTTGTTGAATTCATAGAATTATCCCAAAAGAATCAAAGTGAAACAAGATCAAAATTGAGAAAAGAACTTGATTTACCAGGTTTTTTTTTTTTTTTTTTTTTTTTTTTTTTTTTTTTTCTTTTTTTCTTTCTTTATTTCTTTTTCTTTCTTTTTTTTTTTGTATCTTCAATTTATATGAAAATTTATTTTGAATCAAATTAAATTTTTAATTTTTAGATGAAGAACAACTTTGCAAAGCTTGTTCAGATGGAAAAGTTGAAAACGTTCGAGAATTACTTCAAAACTCACAAATAAACCCAAATTGGCAAGATTCTGAATATTATTATTTAACACCTTTATATATTGCATGCGAAAAAGGACACATTGAAATTGTGAAATTATTGTTAAATGATGAAAGAGTTGATATCAATAAAGGAAATAAGAGTGGTGCACCACCTTTTTTGATTGCCTGTTTGAGAGAATATATTGAAATTATGAAGTATTTATTAGTGTGTGGAAGAAGAATAGATATCAATAAAAAAGACAGTGATGGAAAAACTGCAATTGATATTGCAAGAGAAAGAGGAAAAATGAATCTTGTTGAATTCATAAAATTATTCCAAAAGAATCAAAATGAAACAAGAACAAAATTGAGAAAAGAACTTGATTTACCTGGTTAGATTTATTTATTTATTTACTATAATTATTCTTATGGATTTTAAAAAATAATAGAGGATTACACGATTGAAGAGGAGAATATAATTTTTCAGGAATCCATTAAATTTGAAAAAAATGAACAAAATATCTCAATTCTTCATGAAGCATCATCATTTATTGGAATTGAACCATCTTATTTCATTCCATTAAATTCAATATCAAGAGATCAAATTACTCATTTGTTCTTCAAAAACTTACAACTCAATTTAATTCCAAATTCTTTTGAAAATTTCCAAAACTTAATTCATTTGGATTTATCAAGAAATAACCTTACTCAACTTCCAATTCAAATTAGTAACTTTTTTTTTTTTAAAAACTTTCCTAAACTGAGCTTTTTTTTTTTTTTTTTTTCAAATAAATAGGAAAACTTACAAATTTAATAAATCTCAATATTTCAAGCAATAAGTTTAAGACCTTTCCACTGGAAATTGAAAATTTTATCAACTTGACCCATCTAAATTTCTCATTTAATAAAATTTCAAACATTCCGAATCAAATTGGTAACTCTTTTTTTTGTCAAACTATTATTTAAAGGAAAAAATGATTTTTTTTTTCAACGAAATAACGAAATGATAGGACAATTATTTAAATTGGAAGTCTTAGATGGATCATACAATCAAATTAATAAATTTCCTGATTTTTTATCAAAATTAAATCACATCAAAGAAATGAATCTTGAAGGTTTTTTTCTTGGTTTTTGGGAATATAATAAATAATTAAAAGAACAAATAAAATAAAATTAGGAAATCAATTAACAAATCAAGGAAATAGAATTTCTCAATTTACTCAATCTAGCAATTCTATTCAAAGTTTATTGTACTTCTTTTTCAACTCTTTTCTTTCTAAAATGACTAAAATTAAATAACCAAAAGATTATATGGCAATCCATTTACATCTGAAGATGTGGATTCAGTCATTCAAACTCTAATGATATCCGATAAAATGAATTTAAAATCCATAAAGTTTTTCTTCTTCTTTTTCTCAAAATAAGATATTTGCATAAATTTAATGATTCTAATTTGAATAGAATTCATAGACTTGGTCAATTTGACAAAAAAATCCAATTATCAACAAGAAAAGGATTAGAAACACTTCCAATTGAAATTCAATCAAAATCAAGTCAAGAAATTATTGATTATATTATTGATTTACTTCAATCATCAGAAAGACATGTTTATAGATCAAAATTAATGATAGTTGGATATGAAAGAATTGGAAAAACAACATTATTGGATTGTTTACTTCCATTGACTGGTTACCTTTATACAAACAATGATAAACGAAAAAAATATTGGTATAAATTACAAGGAAAATATTTACATAGATTTAAGGATGATTCAGAAAATGAATTAATTGATGAAATCGTTTTGGAAAATAAACAATGGAAATTGAATATTTTATCAAATAAAAAGAAAATAAAAGATAAAGAATGTTATGGATTTGAATTAATTAGAGATATTAAACCAAAAAGAAGAATTGAATATTATTGTGAAAATGAAAATGAAAGAGATAAATGGATTGATAAATTGAATAGATTAATTGAAAATAAATCAACTCATGGAATTGATATTCAAAATCATAAAATTAAACCAAAAGGAAAAGAAAATGAATTGGATATTTCAGTTTGGGATTTTGCAGGACAGCATGAATATTATAATAATCACCATCATTTTTTATCAGCAAGATCATTATTTTTAGTATGTTGGAAAATAAACGAAGGAGAGAAAGGGTTGGAAGGCTTGAAATTTTGGTTGAAATCACTTAAATTTCATTTGAGTAAAGATAATTTGGATAAAAACACAAATAAACCATTATTTTCAATATTTATTGTTGGAACACATTTGGATCATTATTCAGTTAATCAAGACGAACAAAATGTTAAAGAAAGAAGCGAGAGAATTCAAGAAATATTAAATGAATTGGATATCAAATTTGAAATTGAAATAATTGAAGTGAGTTCAATGAATCTTGAGAATATTGAAGATTTACAAGTTAAAATATGGGACACAATCTCAAATCATTCATATATGGGCGAAAAAGTTCCAAGTAGTTATTTAACAATTAATGATGAAATTCAACAAATGAAACATAATTTTGGAAAGAAAAAAGATCAGGGCGAAAGTGAAAAAGAAATTCCAATCATTGAAATAACTAAATTTGAAGAAAGATTAAAATCAAAAGGAAATTTCAATGTGGAATTAATAAAAAGATCATTAAATTTATTGGCAATGTGGGGAGAATGTGGATATTTTGGAGAATCAGAGAAATTGTCAGAAATTTTAATTTATCAACTCAAATTCTTAACAAAACAAGTGATGGCACAATTATTTAGACCTGAATATAAAAACTGTTTTGAAGATGGAATTCTTGAAAATATCAATTTGAAAGAAATTTGGAAGAATTATTCAAATGAATTAATTGAACAAATATTTGAATTGATGGAAAAATTTGAAGTTTGTTTTAGACTCAAAGAATACCAAAAGGTGAATCAAGATAGAAATAAAAATATGAAAGATTTTTTCAAAGGAAAGAGTATAATTCCAAATTATTTGGAAATGAAAACAAAAGAAGAAATTGAAGAATATTTTCCAAATGAATGTCCAAATTGGATGATTGAGAAATCAAGGATATTAAAATTTGAAGTGATTCCTCAAGAATTAATTAGTAGAATATTGGTGAACATCCAATCAATAAGTCAAGAACATTTAATTTGGAGAAATGGAATTTATTTTGATGAAGGAGTTCAACTTAAATGTTTATTAATGTGTTCAATTGAATCGAATCAATTAGAAATTAAAATTAGAGGAATTAATTTTCAAGCTATCAAAGATTTTATCGAAAAAGTCATTAAATTAATCAATGAACCACTGAAAAAATATTCAAATGTTTCATATCAACAAGGATTAATTTCAATTCAAACTCAAAAATTTGTATTAATTCAAGGTATTGAAGAATATTTACATATTCCAGTAGAAAATCAGACAAAAGAACAAATTGAATTATTGAATCGTTCATGTTTATTCCAATCTCAAGATGAATTAGGTTTCTTTTTTTTTTCTTTTCTTTTTTTTTTCATTCTTTTCATTAAGGTAGAAAATGAAATCAATAATAATAAATAATTTGAAATCACCAAAATAGAAAAAGAGAAAGAAAACAAGGAATGGTGGACATGGAAAGTGAATAAAACATGGGAATTAATTGAAACAGGATTAACCAAATATAAAAGAATTCAAATAACTCCAAATGAAACAGAATATTATAGAAAACTTGAATATTTATCAATTAAAATGGGATTTGAAATCAAAGATTTTCAACAAATATTTGCAATTGATAATTCTGAACTTAGAAAAGCCTTTTCAATTTATAGAAAGAATACATTGGCAAAACAAAAGGAATCTCCTTCTTTATTTAATAAAGATGATTGGAAATCGTTATCAAATTCAGCTCAGAGGCAACAATTTTATAATTATTCAATTGAACTTCAAAATCAGTTTAATGAACTTCAATCACCCGATCAAGTACTTTTTTTATTATCTAATTTATTTATTTATTTATTTTCTTTGCTCAATTTTCGCTGAGATGAAATAATTAAATAGCTTAAAGTGATTCCAGTATTTCAAGGAGTAAAAAAAGAAGTGGTGAATAAAATTTGTCATCAAGGATTTGGAACTGCATGTGTATTGGATGAAGGTTATTTTGGAAAAGGTTCTTTTTTTCTTTTTTTCTCTCTTTCAAAATTTCACAATCTGAAATAATGACAATAAAATAAATAAATTAGGAATATATTTCACATCAAAATTAGATTATTCCATGAAATATAGTGAAGATGAAATTGTTATATTATCACTTTTGATTTTAGGAAATAGTTTTCCAATTACAGAACATCCATTTGAAACCGATAAAAATGGAGATGTCGTATGGGAGATTTCCCCTCAAACAGTTGAAAACCAAAAGAAAAGAAGAAATAGAAAGTATAAGCAAAACCAAAATAAACCTAAAGTTAGTCAATTTGGATTTTATGGAAAACCATTACAACAAGGATATCAATCACATTTCACTCTTGGTTCATTTTCTTTTCTTTTTCTTTTCTTTTTCTTTTTTTCAAAAACTAACTGTTGAACAAATTTATAATTTAGTGAATGGAAAAGATCTCAATGCAGCCTTTCCAATTAAAAATCAAATTGATTCAGAAACAAGAGATGAATTTGTTGTTTTTCAAGATGCTCAAACTCTTCCACTCTTTATACTTTCAAAACAAAACAATCTATTTGCTTAATAGTGTTCAAGATTTTTCAAAAATTTGAACAAAAGAAAATAAAAAGAAAAAGGAAAACATGTTTTCGGATAGAAGTCATTATTTGTTCTACAAAAAAAAAAATGAATCTTATCATCTTGTTCACCAAAGCAATTGATTTTTTTTAGGGGGTTATTCAAAAGTTTTCCACATCTCCAAAATTGTTGTGAAATGGGATCCTATCTTGCTACTTTGAACATTATCCCAAACGAACAAAGTTTATTATTGGTAATGACCATCATCTTGAGATTTAAAGTCATCAAGGTAAGCTTCCTGAGAGAGTGACTGATACATATCTGATGTTTGAGAAAGTCCTTGTGAAAGAGGACCATTAGATTGTTGAGAAATTCCTTGAGTTAAAGGTCCTTGTGAAAATGAAAGATCTTGAGAGTTTTCAATAGATGAATTTCCTTGGTTTGAAGATTTTTTCTTTCCTCTTGCACTAAATGCGAAAGAAAAAAAAAAAAAAAAAAAAAAAAAAAAAAAAAAAAAAAAAAAAAAAAAAATCAAACGGTTTGGTATTAATAGGAATATCTTGAGCAAAGTTTGGACCAGGGAATCCAAAGTGATTTTGTGGAGTATTAAATTCATAAGGAGAGAATCCTTCATTTTTACGAACCATTGTATTCATTTTAGTTTTCTTTGGAGGATTAGTGAATTGAATCATTGATTGTTTGAGATTATTTAATGATCCTTCAACAAGTACGTTGTGTTTCTTATAAAAAATGAGAAGGTGGCGCCAAATTGGATGTTCTTGCAAGATTTTTGGGTTTCCAATAATAATAACACCATATTTAGCTCTAGTTAAACCAACATTCAAACGACGAGGATCATTTAAAAATCCAATTCCTTTAGAACGAACACAAGATAAAATAATATAATCTTTTTCACGACCCTTTATTATTTAATTATTGTAAGAAAATAGTCAGCAAGAAAAAAAAAAAAAGGAAATAAAATAATTGATTTTTTTAAAATTTTTTTACTTGGAACGCATCAACGCTTGCAACTTCAACATCTTTATACAATTCTTTTCTCAAGGATCCATTATATTGCATATAGCTAATTATGAATCATAAAATTTTCAATTTATTTTTTTAAAAAAAAAAAAAAAAAAAAAAAAAATCGAGGAGGAAAAAAATAAAAAGGAAATATACTTTACAATATAAGCACGTTGACCTTCATAAGGAGTAATAATTCCAATTTGATCAGATCTCACACCAGCTTTGAAAAAACGAGTGACAACTTTTTCACAATTAGCTGCCTCTGCTCTATTCAAATATGAAGTTCCAGATGCTGCAATTTCTTCTTGTCCTAAGGTTGTATAAAAAAACATGGGTGTTTCAGGAACTGGCCATGGGAAATCAACATTCTTTTTTGTTCTATCAGGGACTGTAACTCCGTTTTGTAATGAACCTTTTTTTTTTGTTGTCAATAAAAATGAGTTTATTTTTATTTTTTTATTTTTGGTAAAAAAGAAAACCTTCATAAAAAAAGTTTGATGGGAATTCAGATAAACAAGGATGCATTCTATATTGAACTTGAAGACGAATTGGACGAATTCCAAGTTGAACAAGTCTTTCAAAGAGGGATTGAGAAAGACCTGCTTTTGCAGCTTTTTTATTCATAATAACTGGACCAAGTTGTTGATGATCTCCAACAAGAATGACTTGTTTAGCACCAAGAACAATTGGAATCAAACATTCTGGTTCTGTAGCTTGTGTTGCTTCATCAATAAGAACAGTTTTGAAATGGAATTGAGAAACTCTAGGATCTCCAGCTCCAACACATGTACAACAAACAACATCGGCATTCTATGAAAAATAAATGGATTTGTAAATTGATTAATAAATCAATAAATTGTAAATTTGCATATTAAAAAAAAAAAGTACTTGAAGAATTTCTTTCTCAGACATACGTTTAAGACTTATATAACGTTTTTCATCTGCAGCAGAAAGTTCTCCTTGTTCTTCTTTTAATTGAATCAATTTTTGAAGTTCTGGATAAGCATCATTCATTCTGACCTTTGAAAGATTTTTTTGACCATTAAAAAAAGAAAATAAAAAATAATAATAATGAAATTAAACCTGTTCAGATAAAGATAAGAAATTAACAGAGGAAACCATTCCTTCTCTACTTTTTGCCATTACTCTCACACATTTTAATCCAGTTTGATGAATCTTTTCAGTAAGTTGATCAACAGCAACATTTGATGGAGCACAAACTAAAACAAGTCCATTATTTTGTTGAGCTAAATGATAAACTAATCCTGCAGAAGTAACAGTTTTTCCTGTTCCTGGTGGACCTTGAATTAAACTTAAAGGTTTTTGAAGAACAGAACTAATAGCATAAACTTGAGAATGATTTAATTCGGGTAAATTGGGTGCACTGAATCTATTTTATTTGAATTATTTTGATTATTTATAAGCCCTTGAAAAAATTAAAATAAAATTTATGAATAAAAAGTAAAAAAGGGTTTACAAACCTTTTTGGTAAAGGAACTCGAAGTGCTTGAGCTTCAACATCATGACCTAATAATCGATGATAAATATATCCACTAACAGATTTATCATCAATTGCAAAATTTTTCATTGCTGCTTGCATTCTAGAATAAAGAAAATAAAATAAAAATTGAGAGACAAAAACAAAAACAGAAAAAAATAAAAAATAAAAAATAAAAAAATAAAAAATGAAAAAATAAAATAAAATAAAAAACCTATCAAAAGATGTTGCTTTCCAAACGAAATCAACACAATATCCATGGACTAAATCAGTTGGTGCAGGATCACCTCTCTTAATTTCAAGTGCAATTTCATTTGATTGATCTTTTTTTTAAAATGATTAGTATCTTAATTATGAGAAAAGAAAAGAAGAAGAAAAAAAAATTGAAAAGAAAGAATACTGTTAGGAATTTTGATGACATGACCAACAGACTCCCAAGCTTTGTGATGTGCATCTCCTTTATGTCTTAATCTCAATTCATCTCCACATGCAAGTTTAATTTCTGATTAATTATTTTTAATCAATGATTTGAATTGTTGAATCAAGAGAAAAACAAAAAAAAAAAAAAAAAAAAAAAAAAAAAAAAAAAAAAAAAAAACCGCTATCTTCAGTTGGAAAGACAAAATAAGCAAGTCTTTTTTTATTTAAAGCCATATCCCAACGAACTGTAACACCTTCTCTTGTCTTTTTTTTTAAAAAAAAATTAATCATGGAGTTTATATTTTTTAATACAAAAGAAAAGGAATTTGGTTTACTTGAGCTTCTTTAATTCTACGATCATAATCTGCTTCCATTTTAACAAGTGGTCCAAAAATATTTTGATATTGATAAGCATCTTCATATCTATGTGAATGTAGATAAATGAAATTAAAGATCTTTCCAAAAAAAAAAAAAAAAAAAAAAATCAATCAATTTAAATACCTAAGTAAAACTTGATGTGGATCTTCATCAACACCAGGTCTTTGGAGATCTTCAAGTGATGCAGATGGGTTATCTTTCCAAAGTTCTTCTAATTTTGAAATATTTTGTCCACTAATTTGACGAGAACGAAGTTGTTCTTGTTCACTTGGAACTTTAACTAGCCAACTAAGAAAAGCTTTATCTTCAATAATTGGTGTCCAAGAAGCTAAATCCCAAGAATCATCTTTATTTGCTGAACTAGTTGCACAAGGTTGTCTTTTTTTTTTTTTAATTTTTTTTTTTTTTTTTTTTTTTTTTTAATTTTTTTTTTTTTTTTTTTTGAATTTTAAATCAAATCCATTGAATTGAATTGAATTGAATTGAATTGAATTGAACCTGCACAATAACATAACAACTGAATCTCCTTTTGCAGGAATAAAACCTAAAAGAAAGACATTTCTACATCCACAATTATAACAATCAATTAAGGCATCTCCTAAAGGTCCATCTGGATGAAGTGAAACTTCTTTATGCTATTTTTTTTAGTTGGTTTTTTTTTTTTTTTTTTTTTTGATATTTTTGATGTTTTTGTTTGTTAATTACAAGAAAAGTAATTTTTGTAATCCTTATCAAAAATAATAAATAAACACCTTTGAACGAACAAGATGATTAACAATATGAGAAGCCATTCCATTTCCTGAACTATTACAAAACCATTTTTTACATTGATTACATTTTACAACACATGCTGTATTATGAATTCCACAATATCTTGAGAAAGAAAAAAAAAAAATTCAGGATCTTAAAGAAAAAGAAAATAGGTTTGAAATTATAATTATTAACCTGCATGCATGTTCAGGAAGATCTTTTGCTAATGCAAAATTCTTTAAATCATCAGGATCTTCAAGACCCATTTGGCTAAAACTTGAAGATGCCTCAGTTAAAGAATAATCATCTGTCTATTTTTTTTTCGAAACAATCATTAGAATGAAAATTAGTTTGAGTTTGATAAAAAAAAATAAGTAAATAACTTACTCTTTGAGAAGCTAAAACATCTTGTGTTTGAGTAGCTTGAGTTTGAGAAGGAACTGTAAATTCAGAATAATCATATTCGGAACCCTAAAAAAAAAGAAAGAATAAAAATTAGTTTGAGTTTGTGAAAAATTAAAACAAAGAATTCATTGTTTTCTTTCTTTCTTTCGGAATAGATTGTGACTTCTTATTTTCAATAGAATAAATAAAATATCGAGGGATGTTTGTTTTTTCATATTTTTAATATTCATGCAAATGTATTAGTTTTGTCATTTAATAAAATTGCTTCACTTCAAACGACAAAACTACTAATTTCGAACGACAAAAAAATAGACCCTTCCAACCAAAAAATTAATAATAAATAAACAAGAAAACAAGAAAAACATAATAATTTCAATATGATATCTTCCATTAATTCATATCCTCTTGAGTCTATTCATTTTGTTATCAGATCTACACACAACCCAATAACTTCATTCGTTTCACAAAAAAAAAAAAAAAAAAAAAAAAAAAAAAAAAAA
>Ga0209960_1003848_pt1 | contig 12274 bp, 14 predicted proteins | sample ThiBiot_500_plan_2_FD_183947 | JGI IMG/M metagenome (GOLD analysis project Ga0209960, IMG submission 183947) | Wastewater bioreactor microbial communities from Cape Town, South Africa - Thiocy_expt_500_plan (SPAdes) | ecosystem: Engineered > Bioreactor > Thiocyanate-remediating >... | reverse complement strand
TTTTTGTTTCAAAAAGTTATTATTGACAAAAAGGAATTTTATAAAAAGTTAATTTGACTTTTTTCTTTTTTTATTTCTTTCAGTCAGTCTCCCACTTCTTCTTTTTTTTTTTTTGAACCTCCTTCTTCTATTTCTATTTCTCTTTTTTATATTTTTATTATTTATAACAACAAAATCTTTAACTCCAATTCCAAACTCCATCAATTCTCTCTTTCTCTTTCTAATTTCGTCCCTGCCTGAAAGTCGTTTTTTCATTTCCTTTTTTTCGTTTTGTTTTGGTTTTTGATTTTATTCTTTGTCTTTTTTTTGGAACAGATAAACCCAAAAAAACAAAAAAGAAAAAGAATAAATTCTCAATTAATTGCACTCCCTTCTCCCCCAACCAGATTGCTTACTTACTCATTTATTGACTCAATTAATTTCTTGTTCTTTTTCCAAAATTACAAATCTATCAAATTTTGACTCATTTTTTTATATTTTGCATTTTTTTAAAAAAAATAAAGTCACCCCCTTCTTTTTTTCTTTTTTTTTCTTTTTTTTTCACTGTCATCGTTCCTAACTTGTGGACAAAGGAGCTTCAACCATTCAACATCCAACAAAGCAAATGCTCTAATGGATGAATCTCAAGTTATATGTACAATTCAAGATTTAAAGAAACAACAAGTTAAACAACAACAACAACGTCAAATTTTAAATAACTTTTCGGAAAAAGAAAATTGGACCAGTGAAAGTGAGGAAAATGATGACAGTGAGGAACAATGTCAAAGTGGAACAATTCCAAGTTCTCCTGTAGGATTAGTCTCTTCTCCTTCTTTTACTTCAAATTCTCCAAATTCACATATAAGTTTTGAATATGAAGCTCTCAAATCTCAACTTTTATCATTTCTAAAAAATAGTTCAATGACTGATTGGTTAGTTTTTCTTAATTACTTTTTTCTTCTTCTTGATTTTCTTTTGATTTTCTTCCTTCTTTTTCTTTCTGATTTTCTTTTTGATTTTCTTTTTGATTTCTTTTTGATTTTTTTTCTTTTGATTTTTTTTTCTTTTCTTATTCTTTTCTTTTTCTTTTCTTTCTGATTTCTTTTCTTTTTCTTTTCTCTTTCCTTCTGATTTACTTTTCTTTTTCTTTCCGATTTCCTTTTCCTTTTTTCTTTTTCTTTTTCTTTCTGATTTTCTTTTTCCTTTAGAATCAATCAATTAATTAATTGATTTTTTTTCTTTTTTTTCAAAAAAAGGGAAGAGAATAATTGTATCAAAAAATTTCGTCTCTTTGATGATGCAATCAGTTGTGTACTCTGGCATGGTGAATGTTATATTACTGGAACAGACATCGTTAAATGTGTTCATTGGAGATTTAAATTGGAAGATATTTTAATCCGAGATTATAAAAAATTTGAAGAAGGTGTTTTTAGTGATCTTAGAAATCTTAAAGCTGGAACTCATGCTGTTCTTGAAGAACCTCGTTCAGTCTTTTTAGAATTTCTCTTTAGATTAGGATGTATTAGAACTCATAAAAAACAAAAAGTTTTCTTTTGGAACTCTGTTCCTCATGAAAAATTATTTCAAGAAGCACTTAGGAGAGAAAGAAAAAGAGAAATGAATCCATATGCAGATACCCTCCTTTCTCTTAGAGTTTCTCCTACTCCAAAAAGAGCTCGTCGATCTCTCAACTCTTCCTCTTCTTCATCATCATCAACATCTCATATTCATAAAGAACCTCAACCAAATCATCAACTTCAATCAAAGATAAAACTCAATATCTCCAATGAAAAAAAGATTTCCTCAAATGTGAAAACTCAAACAAAAGATCAAAAAACTAAACACTCAAAGCAAAAAAACTGTAATATTCAAAAATTTCCATTTTCATCCGATTCGGAACCAATTACCTCTTTAGACTCCTCTTTAAAAGATATTCATCAACCCCCAAACCAATTTTTGACTCAAGATTTACCTCAACTTCCTATTCTTCCTTCAATTAAAGTAGCTTTTGCTGATATTTTTGATTCTCCTTTACATACTCAACCTCCAACCTCCCCTTCTTCTTTTAATTCAATGAATCTCAAAAATGGACACCAACTCATGATGAACAATGATTTAGAAATAAGAAAAGAGAAAAATGAATTGAATAGACCCATCAATCATGAATTCAAATCTGAGAGAAAATCCCCAGAAATTTATAAGCAAAACTTTCTCCCCTCCAACGAAAATTCAATTGTATATCCAAATCTTTGTTGGTTTTCAAAATCAGAGCCCTTTTCACTCAAGGCTCATTCTAACTCAACGTAGTCATCAACCTATCACCCAAAGACTTCTCTTTCTTTTGTACCATAATACTTGTTTTATTTTTACTTCTTTCTTTCTTTCTTTTTTTTAAAAAAACAAACAAACAGTAAAAACATTTTTGAAAAAAATATCTTTTTTTTGATACTCTATTTGTTTACTTTGTTTTATTTTATTTTATTTTATTTCTGAATAATTGTTTTCATTTCTGAAAGTCTCTTTAAACAAACATTTTTACTTAATATCACAATTGTACCCACTAAACTTGCTCCAACCTTTAAGTAGAAGAAAAAAAAAAAATTGGTTAGATAAAGTTTGAAAGAGAAACAAAAAAAAAAAGTTATTACATCATGTTTTGTTAATAAAAAGCGTGTTGCAAGCATAAAATCTTTAAATTTTTGTTTCTTTCCATGAAATTCTTTATTTGAGAGAGCTTGCATTACTTCAGAGATAACTTTTTCATTCCATTCTTCTTCAGGTACAAGTTGAAATAAATCTTCAAGTGATTGTCTAACAAATTCTAGTTTTTTTTTTTTTTTAAAAAAAAAAAATGAGAATCTTTTCTCTTCTCTTTTTCTTATCAAATAAAAAAAAAAATTAAATGATGATACCACAAAATTCTGGTTTGAGTTGGTTCAAGATCTTCTCTTTAATTTGACTATCAACTTCATTTTCAATGAAGAAATATGAAAATAAACTACAGACATGATTAAGAAGAGTAATCCTTTCCTAATTTTTGTTTTTGTTTTTTAAAAAAAGTTTCAAGAAAAAAAAGAAAAAGAAAAAGAGAAAGAAAAAACTTTAGTCAATAAGAGAACTTTTTTTAAGTAAGAATCTTCAAAAACATGATTCCCTAAAATTTTTGTTTGGCTACATTTTTTTTTTTTTTTTTGTATTTGATGATTGAAAATCAAATGAATAAAATTACTCTAAGTTTTGGACTTGAAGACGAAGATCTTTGATTAAATTTTCAATTTCTGGAGTTTGACAGATCCTTTCAATATGTTGTTTATTAAACCAATTTAATTTCTCTCTCATAACAATTGAATTTGCTTTATTAACTGATCGAATTGAAAACTAGTTTGGACCAACAAAAAAAAAAAAATTTTTTTAAAAAAAACAAACAAAAACAAAAACAAAAAAAGAAAAGAAAAGAAAGAAAGAAAGAAAGAAAAAAAAACTTCTTGAATCAACTCTGGTAGAGTGAATATTTCCTTCTCAGTTTTGGGGTTCCATCCCAAAAACGCGATAAAGTTTACAAGTGCATCAGGGAGATATCCAGAATTCTTTGTAAAAATAGGGAGTTCAAATTTTTTGCATTACTCCAAAAAAAAAAAAAAAAATCAAAAATCATACGATATAAGATCGAACATCAGTGCTCCCATGTCGTTTTGATAATTTACTTTTATCTTCATTTAAGAGTAATGGTAAATGAGCAAATTTAGGAGGTTCCCAACCAAAAAATTTATATAAGAGAATATGTTTAGGTGTTGAACTAATCCATTCCTTAATTTTTATTATCATTACCTTTTTTTGAAAAAAATAATTCATTTAAGATGTTTTACCTCTCCTCTCATAACATGAGTAATATCCATTAAATGATCATCAACCACATTTGCAAGATGATAAGTAGGAAGAGAATCCGATTTTAATAAAATTTGATCATCAATTGAAGTATTTTGAATAGTTATCGTTCCATGAATGAGATCTTCAAATTTCGTTGATCCTGGTGGGACCTGAATTTTGTTATTTTCGTTTTCTTATATTTTGGTTTCAACTTTATGAAGAAAGTAGAAAAAAAAAAAAAAATACTTTTAAACGAAGGGTATAAGGAATGTTAGCTTCTAGTTTTTGATTGATTTCTTCTTCTTCTAAATGGAGACATCTTCTATCATAATTTGTTGTAAATCCTTTTTTTTTCATGTCAGTTCGAACATGTTCTAATCTCTCTGAATCACAAAAGCAACGATATGCTGATTTTTTCTAATTTCCAATTCTTTGTTGGTAAAAAAAAAATGAATTGTGAAGAAGGGAAAAAGAATTGAATCCCTAAAATAATAATAATTAATAACAAGCACCTCTAATAAAATATTTGCATGTTTTTTATAAATATCCATTCGTTGAGATTGAATATATGGTCCATACTTTCCTCCAATATGTGACCCTATCATATATTATTGTTTGAGTTTTTTTTTTCACAAACCAATGTCAAAAGTTCACCTTCATCAAATTTGATTCCTGCCCATTCTAAACAAGAAATGATATCTTCTTGAGCTCCAGGAACAAATCTAGTCTACGAAGAATAAAAGAGATATTAATTTTTTGATTTAACTTTTGTTTTTCTTCTTGTTTTTGAAATTAATAAATCCAAATTGAAGATTTTCATGAAAGAATTTTGAAGGATTTCTTTTTGAAATTGAATCCATTTTTACTTCAATTTTTTGTCAATATTCCCAATATCCATAAAAAATAGTCATATCCTTTCATTTTCATCTTCTTCTTTCTTCTTGTTCTTTTTATCACTAGAATAACAATACGAAAGAAAGAAAAAAGTACTTGATCTGTGTCTTCTATCCTTAATATCAAAGCTCCTTTATTTGACTTTGCCCACAAGTAATTAAACAACGCAGTTCGAAGACCTCCAAGATGCAACAACCCAGTTGGAGAAGGAGCAAACCGAAGTCTCATCATCCTCTAACTATTTCTACCTCCTAGTTAACAATTTATTAAAACAATTAGAACAAGAATGAGACTTCGAATTGAAGCTTTTTTGCCACAAAAAAATGAAAAAATTAATGAAATTAGAATCGGGGGAGATAAAATAAAATTTCAACTTCAGTTTTATAACTATACTCTTTCAAATCTTCTCAAAATCTAACATCTTCTTTACAATTTTCCTCATTCATTCATTCAACTACAAGATATCTTGTTTCAAAAAAAAATGTGCCAAAGTTTTGATTTTTTTGATTTCTTTTCAACATTTTTCGTCCCACAAACAAACCAATCTTTCATTGAATCATAACTTACAAACTTCTTTCTCTCTTCTTTTTTTTTTTTTTTCTTTGGTGGTGCTTGTTAGATGGGACGTTCATCGAGATTCAACCATTTGCAAGTACGAGAGAAACGCCGGGTGGACAGCTGGTGTAATAAATAAGAAACCTTTTGACATTTTTCTTAAAATGTTGAAAGGTCTTATTTATTTGAGATTGGTTGAGAGTGTTGACAGAGTGGACGGTCGTCGTGATACACATCCGCTAAGTAACTTTAACCAAAGGAGAGATGGAAGGTTTGGGTTCAATACCTTTTCCTCCTCTTTCTTAACCCTCCGAGCTCTCATTCTTGGTCTCAGCCAGTCCAAGTCCCAAACCCCTACCAATCGTCCCTCTGCTGACACCACCATTTTTTTTACTTTCATTTATCAAACAATCAAACAACAACACAAAAAGAAAACTTTCATAATTTAAAATTATTAAATTGTGATTAAATTTTTAGAGTTTCATATTCATGTTCAAACTAGAATAATAATATTAAAAATTAAATAATAGGTGATATCGTTGAATTAATTCAGGAGAAGAAGAAGTAATGACATCAAGAGGAAAAGGAAAAGAAAGAGAAAGAGAACAAGAAATAGACTTAGAATGTACGTTATGTAAAGATACATTTAGAGAACCAAAAACATTAGGATGTCTTCATTCATTTTGTTTGGAATGTTTAGAAATTTATGTTGAAAGGAATCATTCAAATATTGAATTAAGATGTCCAATTTGTAGAACTCCTTTTCAAATTCAGCAAAATCAGAATCAGAATCAGAATCAAAATAGAAAACAACAATTATCAAACCTTCCAACTGATTCATTCCTTTTAAATGCTTTAACTACCTATAATTCATTATCAAATTCATTTTCTCAACAAAAGAAAAAACAAAAATTAATGTGTTTGGATGGAGAGAATGAAGCAACTTCTTATTGTTTGGATTGTCAAGATTATCTTTGTGAAATATGTTCAAAATCTCATAAAATAGTGAAAGTAACCAAAGATCATCAATTAATTCCAATTGAAGAAATGAAAGATGAAAATCAAATTAAATCAATTACAAAATCAAATCCACAAATTTATTGTCAAACTCATCAACAAAAAGAAATGGATTTACTCTGTGAAGATTGTAAATTAACAATATGTTCATTGTGTGTTCTTCAACATCCATCTCATAAAATTTCTCCCCTTTCAAGTAATATTGTTGGAAATGAAAAACAATTATTAACTAACTTAATCAAAAAGGTTTCTTTTCTTTTTTTCTTTTTTTTTTGTTTCTGAATAACAATTATTAATAAATAAATAAAGGTGAAACCTAAAGAGAAAAAGTTGCAAGAAGGAATAAATAAATGTGAAGAGATGATTCAACAATTAGAAATTAATTCAACAACAACTCAAACTCAAATCAATGAACTTTTCAACAACATTAGAATTAAATTGGATGAAAAAGAACAAGAATTATTAAATAAATTGGATGAAATTGAGAAATATAAAAAGAAAGAATTGGAACTTCAAATAGAAGAATTAAAATTTGGGATTGAAAGTATTATTGGATCTTGTCAAATGATTGAAAATTCTCTTTCTTTATCAAAGAAAAACAAGAATGATCTTCAATTAATCTCAATGAAGAATTTATATGAATCAAGGTTAAATTATTTATCAAATAACATTTGGAGAATGGAACCATGTCAGAATTCATTTATTGATTTTTTTAGTTTGAGAAATGAAAAGGAATCAATTTACTCAAGTATTTCAAATATTGGGATGATTGATTCAAATGAAATTTCAAGTGATAAATGTTTAATTTTAAGAGATGAAAAAGAAAGAATTTATAAACATAAGGAATTTAAATTTGAAATAATAAGTTATTCAAAAGATGGAAATCAAATGAAAAATGGTGGAAATGGAATGAAATTCGGAATTAAAATAAAAAATGAATTAAAATCAAATAATCAAAAGAGTGAGAAATATGAATGGAAAATTATGGATTTGAATAATGGAAGATATGAAGTGATAATGAAATTGAAAGATGAAGGAAAATATTTAATTTTTATTGAATATGATGGAATCAATCTTCCTTCTTCTCCACTTCAAATTCAAGTATTTTTGAAATTGAAACCAAGGAATTATAACGAAATAAATCAACCAAAATTAACATTTGGATCAGAAGGAAATGAAAATGGTCAATTTAATGGTCTAAGAGAAGTAACAACAGATTTAAGTGGAAATATTATTATCTGCGATTTTAGTAATAATAGAATTCAAATATTTGATTCAAATGGAAATTTTATTTCAAAATTTGGAACAAAAGGAAACGGAAATGGTCAATTTAATTGTCCATTTGGAATTGCAATCGATTCAAAAGGAAATATTGTTGTTAGCGATTTTAGTAATAATAGAATTCAAATATTTGACTCAAATGGTAATTTTATTTCAAAATTTGGATCACAAGGAAATGGAAATGGTCAATTTAATTCTCCAGTTGCAATAGCAATTGATTCAAATGATAATATTCTTGTTTGTGATATGAGCAATAATAGAATTCAAATATTTGATTCAGAAGGAAATTTTATTTCAAAATTTGGATCACAAGGAAATGGAAATGGTCAATTTAATCATCCCGTTGAAATGGCAATTAATTCAAAAGGGAATATTATTGTTGGTGATCAACGTGACAATCAAATTCAAATATTTGATTCGGAAGGAATTTTTATTTCAAAATTTGGATCAAAAGGAAATGAAATTGGTCAATTTAATTGTCCATGGGGAGTTTGTGTAGATTTGAATGATAATATTCTTGTTTGTGATTGTGGTAATAATAGAATTCAAATATTCAATTCAAATGGTGAATACATCACACAATTCAAAGTAGTTCGTCCAACATGTATTACAATTAATCCTAAAACTCAAGAAATCATTGTTTGTGGAAAGGATAACAAAATTTTAATTTTCTAAAGATAATAAAGGAGAGAATCAATCAATTATCTTGATAATCAATAAATCAGTTCTTGACAATTATTCTTTATTGCAAATTTCATTCTCATTGATTTGGTTCTCAGTTGCAAAAAAAAAAAAAAAATTCAAATTTGAGGCATTGTTCTCGGTTTGGTGAATTGAAAGAAATTGCAAACACAAACTTGATCACCGATTCAAATTTCTTTAAAAAATTCATGGTTTGAAATCTTTTTTTTTTTTTTTGAATGGAAATTCTTTAAAAAACTCAAACTTTTGAAACTTTGTATAAAATATCAACAGTTTTAACTTGAGTTTAAAAGTTTCAAAAGAAAGAAAGAAAGAAAAAGTCAAAGTCTTCGACTTTTCTTTTTTCTTTTTTCTGATTGTGGTTTGATCAAAAGGAAAGTGAAAAAAAGGAAACAAGGTTCAAAAAAAACAAAAACAAAAAACAAAAACAAAAAAATCAAAAACCACAAAATCAAAAAAATAAAAATAAAAATAGCTTTTTTCTTTTCAATTTTTTGGACACAACTTGACTTCAACTCCTTTGACTCAAAAATTCTTAGTTTCAATTCCAATTTCAAAAATACTATACTATTATATTTTTTAACAATACAGACTTACAGTTGTAATTTGTAGAATAGAAGAGTGTTGACAATAATTTTAATATTTTTTTTGGTTCAATTATCAACTCAAAATATCAAATACTTTTGACTCTCAAAGATTCACAATTTCAAACAAACAATTTCAATATTAGTACTTTGTTTTTATAGTTATTTTACTTTGATTTTGAAATTTTAAATTTTCAATTCGAATTTTCGATAAAATCGACAAATATCCCAAAAAAACAAAATAGAAAATTTCAATTTTCAATCAATATCAACTTTTTTATTTTTTTGTTTTTCAATAGTTGACTTTTCAAATTTCACTTAGAAAAATTTATAACTTTGATATCTTATAATTCTTTATATTTTATATTTTGAAAAAAGAAAAGTCAAAGTGACAAATTTATTTTTATTCATAGTTATATTAAAAATTACATAATTTTTTTTTTTCACTTTGGGCTGAATTGTTTGGAAGGACTTCAACTCTAAAACATTAGGAACAACTGAAGAATTACAGTAATGGAAGGGTAAAAACTTTTTTTTAAAAAAACCATTAATTCATTTTTTTAAATTTGTTAATTTTAAATTAATTATGCTTTCAAAATTTAAAAATATAATAGTCGCAAGAATTCTGACGATAAAATAAAGACTTTCAATATGGAAGGGTAAAAGACTTTTAAAAAATAATTAGTTTATTCGAATTCTAAATTTCAGAAAAAAATTAATTCTAGACGTAAAAACTCTGATGATAAAATTAAGACTTACAATATGGAAGGGTAACAATTTTAAACTTTCTTTTCTTTTTTTCTCTTTTTATTAAAATTCAAATTTTAATAATTTAATAGTCGCAAAGGTTCCGAAGAGAAAATAAAAAAATCACAACACAAGTCTGAAGTATCTGAAGAAGAAGTTGACTCATTCTTGAGGAGTATTAAAGCTGTTCCAACTAATGAAGAAATTGATAGCTTTTTACAAACTATTAAAGCTGTTCCATCAGAAGAAGAAATAAATAAGTTTTTAACTAGTATCAAAGCTGTCGATAATAGTGGAAAACAAATGCTCTATGCTGATGGAAATAAACTTTCATTTTCTCCACCTGGAACTTCCCCATTTGCAAAGGAATCAATTGAGCATTTAAGGAGAGCAAGTCTCACTGATTTAGTTGAAGCACAGTAATTTTTTTTAAAAATTCAATTTTTTTTTTCTTTTATTTGTTTGAAAAAAAAAATGAATCAATCAACTTTCTTAATTTTCTTAATAATTAATCATCTCAAATAAATAAATAAATAAACTAAATAAAATCAAAGAACGAAAGAACGTGAGGCAGAGGAACAAGAACGAAAGAAAAAATTAAAACAAGAATTTCAAAATAGTACAAGGATAAAAGTAACAGAAGAAGAATTGGATTCATTTTTAAGAGGAATAAAAGCTGTCCCAACAAATGAAGAAATTGAGGAATTTCTGAAAACAATCAAAGCAATTCCTACAGAGGATGAAATTAATGAATTTTTGACAAATATCAGAGCTCAAGACCTTAGCGGAAAACCCATGCTTTATGCTGATGGAAATAAGCTTTCATTTTCTCCACCTGGAACTTCCCCATTTGCAAGAGAGTCTGTGACTCAATTCAAAAAACATGGAAGTGTTCAAGATTTGTTTCAACTAGCTACAACACAAGAATAATTCATAAACTCTTAAATCTGTTGATTATTTCTCTTTTAAATTTGAACTTTCTTTTTTTTTTTTCTTTTTCTTTTTTTGATTTTTTATTGATTGATTGAATGAATGAATGAATGAATGAATGCAAAGTTAGAAAAAAGAATATTGAAGTTGTTGTCTATTTATATTTTTCATTAATTAAAATTTTGTTTTCTTCACTTAATATAATGCACTAGCAGGTAATGAGTCATTAACTATTGAAGCAATAATTGAGCTTTGTTCAACTTTATGTTTTGAAGAAATTCCAGTTGCAGGTGAAGCAGCAGCCTTTCTTCCAACAAAATTAAGAGATTTAACAACATCTTTGAAGCGAGGCTAAAAAAGATAAAAAAAATAAAAAAAATAAAAACAATTATTTTTGATTTTTATACTTATTTTAAATAACAATAAAAAAATGATTTACCTCAACGAAACTCCAAGCTCCCATATTTTGTGGTTCTTCTTGAATCCAAACATGTTGAGTAGCATTTTGATATTTGTTAGTTTCTTCTTTTAATTGTTCATATGGGAAAGGTGTAATTTCTTCTAATCTGACGATAGCAATATCAGATCGTTTCTTTGAATCTCTATTATTATTATTATTATTATTATTAATTTGTTTTTTGATAATCATAAATATTTCTAGAATATCGAAACAATAAAATAAAATAAAATAAAATAAAATAAATCAAATCTAACCTTTGTTTAACTAAATCATAATATAATTTTCCTGAACAATAAACAACTTTAGTGACTGAACTTGGTTCAACTTTGGAATCGCCAATGACTGGGTGGAATTTTGATCCATCAGACATTTCATCTAAAGTTGAGACACAAGCTGAGAGACGTAATAAAGTTTTTGGTGCAACAACGACTAAAGGTTTTCTATGATCACGTTTTAATTGTCTTCTAAGGACATGGAAATATTGTGCTGGGGTAGTTGGATTTACAAGGTAGAAATTGGGGTTGTGAACCTATCAATTTTTTAAAACAAAAAATTAAGAAAAAGAAAAAGAAAAAGAAACAGAAAAAAAAAGAAGAAATAGAAGAAAAAAGTACTTTTGATTGTTGAGAGAATGGTTCATCAGAAAGTTGAAGGAATCTTTCAATTTTACAAGAAGAGTGTTCTGGTCCTGCACCGTCATATCTAGATTTTTTTATTTTTTTAGAAAGGTTTTTTTGAAAAAAAAAAAAGAAAAAAAAAAATGAACCCATGAGGTAAAAGCATAGTCAATCCTGATTGTCTTAACCATTTAGTTTCTCCAGAAAATAAAAAGGTATCAATCATAACTTGAGCTCCATTAAAGAAATCACCGAATTGTGCTTCCCAAATATATAAATCATTAGGGCTTTCAATACTTAATCCATATTCAAATCCAAGGACTGCAAGTTCACTTAAATGACTGTTTGCAATTTCGAGTTGTCCCTATGATTTTTTTTAAAAAATATTAATATTTGGATTTGAAAAAAGAAAAAAGAAAAAAGAAAAAAAGAAAGAAACTTGTTCTGGAGCTAAAGAGTTCAAAGGAATATAAGTTTCGTCAGTATTTTGGTCAACAAGCATAATGTGTCTGTGACTGAAAGTTCCTCTACCAACATCTTGACCACTGATTCTGACTCCATGACCTAGCATTAAGATTTAGATTTTTTTTTTTTTTTTTTTTTTTTTTTTTTTTTTTTTTTTTTTTTTTTTTTTTTTTTTT
>Ga0209960_1003846_pt1 | contig 12280 bp, 12 predicted proteins | sample ThiBiot_500_plan_2_FD_183947 | JGI IMG/M metagenome (GOLD analysis project Ga0209960, IMG submission 183947) | Wastewater bioreactor microbial communities from Cape Town, South Africa - Thiocy_expt_500_plan (SPAdes) | ecosystem: Engineered > Bioreactor > Thiocyanate-remediating >... | reverse complement strand
AGAAAAAAAAAAAAAGAAAAAAGAAAAGGCTCGTGATCAAGGTCAGTTGTTTGTCTGTGAATCTGATTTGCCCACGTCTTTCTTGTTGATCCAACAAACAAACAAACAAACAATTACAATATAACTAATAGATTCCTGTTCTTTTCTCTCTCAACTAACAACAGCAGCCTCCCAAACATTTGGATTTAAACGATTCTACAGTTCTTCAATTTCTTATTTAGAACCTCAAAAAAACAAAAAAAAAGTTGAAGTTTAGTTTAGAACAGCAATGCGTTTCTCATTCTTGTTCGTCATTGCAGCCCTCTTTCTCACCCTCTTGAGTGCTCATAAAAGTATGAATTTTCTTTATTTTGAGTTTCTTTTGTCATTAAAAAAAATATTCATTATGCTTTAGTCTTTGAATTTCTTTCTTTAAAAAAAATTCATTATGCGTTGACTCATTTCTTTTTTCTTTTTCAATGTAGTTGAATATAAATCCCCCCTCGTTCAAGCTGTTGATGATGATGATATTGAAAAAGTTAAAGGATTGTTAACGAAAGATAATGTAAATGAAAAAAGCAGAGGAGTATGTAGTCTCCAAGTTGCAATCAAGAACCAAAATATAGAAATGGTTAAACTTTTATTAGACACTGGAGCTGATATTAATCTTGCAAACAATCTTGGTGAATATCCATCTCATTCGTATAATTTCGTTTATTCAAATTAAAATTTTCAAAATCGAAACTAAAAAATTAAATTCACAAAAAAAAAAAAAAAAAAAAAAAAAAGTGCCATCTTAAATGAAAATCCTGAAATTGTTAAATTGGTCATGGATCGACCAGAATTAGATATCAATGTGAAAACTCCTTTTGGATATTCAATTCTTCATACTGCAGCTCAAAAAGGAAGTCTTGAAGCTGCAAGAATATTAGAAAAGAAGGGATATACAGGATGGAATGATCAAAATGATTATTTAGATGCAGCTTTACATCTCGTTTGATTTCTTATCTTTTGAACTCTTCTTTTTTTTTGAAACTTATTTTTTTGAATAAATGAATAAAATAGGCATTAAAACATAATCAATTTCCACTTTCACAATTTTTGATTGAAAAAGAAGAAGTTGATGTCCTCTCAAAAAATGATGGAGGATGGACACCTTTCTTATTAGCAGGTTTGCTATTTATATTTTTTTTTTTTTTTTTTTTTTTCTTCTTTTTTTTCTTTTTTTTTTTTTTTTTTTTTTTTCAAAAAAACAAAAATAAAACTTTATCTTCTCTCTAGTTGTTGCTGGAGATGTTGGAATTGTTAGATATTTGAAAGAAAAAAGAAATTGTGATCCATTTCAAGTAAATCATGATAAAGAAAATGCTTTACATAGAGCTATTCAACATAAACATCTTGGTATTCTTCTTTTCTTTTCTTTCAAAAAAAAAAAAAAAATTCACTCCAAATTCTTCATGATCGAATTGACTTTCTAAAAAAACAAACAAACTCTTTTTATTTAAATAGATTTGACAAAGTATTTAGTTGAAGAAATTGGAATTGAAGTCGATTCACTTGATAATTGGAAATGGACACCTTTACATTTTAGTGTTCTTCTTGGTTTTTTTTTTAAAAAAAATTTTCTTTTCAATCTTTTTATTTATTCAACAACCTAAAATTTTCTTGTTTCTTTTCTCCAGGAAACCTTGAAGGATTTGATTATTTAATTGAAAAAGGAGCAAATCCAAAACTTCCAATTGAAGATGGAAGAACAATTCTTGATATTAATTGGAACTCAAAGTACACAAAACAAAAGGCCAAACTTGAATTCAGACAAAGAATTGTTAGTTATTTTGGAGAGGAAGAAGTTAGTAAATTTGAAGAGGAAAAAATTAGACTTGAAAAAGAGTACCTTAGAGAATTGGAAAGAGCAAGAAAGGATAGAGAAAAGGAAGAAAAAGAAAAAGAAAAAGAAGAAAAGGAAAAGGAAAAGGAAGAAAAGGAAAAAGAAAAGGGAGAAAAAGAGAAACAAGAAAAAAATGAGAACAATGAAAAAGGTATGAAAAAAAAATTATTTTTTATTTTGACAATTTATTTGCTGGAACTAATTTCTCTTTCTTTCTTTTTTTCTTTTCTTCTTCTTTTTTTCTAAAATAGAGGAACTTTGAGTAAATAAAAAACACTTTAGACTTTTTTTGATTCATTATCTTTATTTACAAATCTTTTTTTGAAAAAAAAGTTAATAAGATTCATTTAAATCTGTTGAGGTTGCCGAATAATGCAAAATTAAATCAGCTTTCGTTTTCCAATACTAAAATTATAAATAAGTTTTTTGAAGAGAGAAAAAAAAGAAATTTTTTTTGAAAAAAAAGTTACGTTTTTTAAAATGTCGAGTAAAGTGAAATAATTTGGGAGAATTAAAGTTCGACCTCGTTTTGAAAGTGATATCTCACATTCAACTGGGAAAAAAAAAAGTGAGTGGAAAATAAAAAAGGAAATTGAAAATAAAAAAGAGAAAGAAACCATTTGATTCTAAATCTAATTCATGAAATTGATCTTGGACATATCTGACTAAATGACGAACTAAATTAAGAGAGGAAATTGAGTTTGTTAATTCAATTTTCATTGATAAATTTAATAAATTTAATAAACCTGTGCAATTTACAGTTGTTTTGATATACTTTCTTGGTAGTTGGGGTAATGAACTTTCCTTTGGATGAACAAGAAGTGAAAATTCCACCTCTTCAAGCTATTTGAAATTTATTCGTTTTGAAGCCATTCATTTGGAAAAAAAAAAAAATTAACCTCTTCTTCATTATTTTTTTCTCTTGATTTCTTTTGAGGACTTGAAGAAATAATAATTTTAAAAAAATAAAACAAAAATAAAATAAACAAAAAAATACGCTGGAGGAGGAGAAAATTGATCTTTCTTTGTTGATGCTATTTATAAATGTTTTAGGGTATTAAAATTAATCCAAATGAAAGAAATAGAAAAAAGAAAGAAAAAAGACCTGAACGAGAGGGATAGCGAGATTCTCTTTGTTCGATTTGAGGAGATGTCTCCGTTTTGGATTCATTATCTTCTAAAAATTTTAATTAGACACAATCAATAGCAATAAAAATAAAAAATAAATACTCAAATTTGAAGTTGAATTTGAATTTGAAGGGGTTGTAATTGTAGTTGAATCTTTTCTTTTTCTACGCGCTCCACTTTCTGAATTCTTTCATGATTAATTAAAAAAATAATTAATTCCAATGAATGATGATATAAAATTGAAGAATGAAAAATATTACTTGAGATCTTGTCCTTTTTAAGAGTGATTGCCTCTTCATTCCTTCTTCAATACTAGAACTTAAAAATCCTCGATTAAAAAACTCATGTAATTGTGATAATCGTTCATCCTATTCAATATTTATTCGTTGATTTGTTTATTTATTTATTTATTTTTGAAAAATTTTTAAGATAAAGAAATGATAATACCTCCTTTGCTTCATATTCATCAAGATTTGGATAAATTTTTCGAATAATTGAATCAAAATTTGTGTCTGGCCTTAATGCTCTTCTTGAAGCACATTTTGTACGACATGAAGGGCATTCTTTTTTACTGTTTTATTTTATTTTATTTTATTTTATTTATTTTACTATTTTATTTTTAATTTTACTAATACAAGAAAAAGATGGAAATATACCCAAGTCTAAGAGATTTTGAGATACATTCAGAACAAAATCGATGAAGGCACTAATTGAATTAGATTGACAATCGTGTTAAACGAAAAAATTTTGCAATTAAATTTCAAAATTACCTCCATAATTGCATTTGTATCATGTAAAATTCCTAAACAAACTGGACATTTAAATTCAGTATTCAAGACTTTTAATTGGATTACTACATCATCTTCAATTGGTAGAATTGGTTTCCTCAACATATCATATTGTGTTAAACCTATAAACAAACAAACAAATAGTTATGCAAAGATATTAGATTATAAAGTAAAGAATCAAAGGAATTAAATATAATCAAATACCTTCAATTTCACTCTCTGAAGAACTTTCCTATTATCATTATTGTTACAATCATTAAAAAAAGTCAATAAAGGACAAAATAAAATACAAAAAAACAGGAAAATTATCATAAAAAAATTATAACAAAATTGCCAAACTTCATAAGCAATGAATAATGAATGAAATAAAACCTCAGAGTGTTTGTTATTATTAGTATTATTATTAGTATTCTTATTCTTCTGCTTATCTCTCCTCTCCATCCTTTTAACTGACTCACAACCGAACTGCACCTACAATTAATTATTATTTTTTTCTGTTATCATACTTTCGTTCTTTTTTAGAAAACGACTGATTCAACCTCTTATTACTCCTCTGATAACTTATAGCCTCTCTATACCTGAGAACTTCTATCAATATCTCTTGAACAATGAGTCACAACAAACCAACCCAAGAAGAAGATTGTGGTCTTTGTAATGACTTCAAGCAATGGGATCCACTTTCAAAACCAAAAACGAAAGCTAGCACTGATAATAAGGTATGATATTAATTCAATTTCTTTCAATTTATGATTCGTTTATGTTGAATTTGATTTATAATTTAGAAAGTGAAGAATGAAACATCAAAGCTATCTGACTTAGCACCAGATGCTTCGGAATTAGGAAGGTCTACTTGGACGTTCTTGCATACGATGGCTGCTTATTATCCTGAAAATCCTTCTGTTGAGAAACAACAACAAACTAAAGTATTGTTAGAAAGTTTCTCACATCTTTATCCTTGTAGTTATTGTGCTTCTCATATGAGGTTCATTGTTCTTCGAATTCTTTTTATTTTTTTTTTTTTTTTGAATCATCCATGCAAATTATAAATCAATAGAGAGCAATTAAAAGTGAGTCCTCCTGATGTTTCAAATCAAAAACAATTTTCAAAGTGGATGTGTGACTTGGTAATTTTCTTTCTCTTTTCTTGTTTGAAAAATGAAAAAAAAAATTAAAAAAAAATATTGATTTTCTTTTTCATTTTAGCATAATGAAGTCAATGAGAGACTTGGAAAAGATATTTTTGATTGTTCCAAAGTTGATGAGAGATGGAAAGCTAATAGATATCCTGAGGTTGATTTCTTTCTTTGATTTTTTGCTTTCTCATTTAAGCTCCAAACTTAATTTCTGCTTCTTCTTTTTCCTTCTTTGTAGAATTCAATTTAATTTCCTTGATTGATTCATTCTCAATTGTAATTGTGAAATAATGTATTAAGAAAAATAGAAATAAAATATAGAGAGAAAATTTCAGAGTTTTTTTTATGTTCAATTTTTTATAGAGTAGATATGATTTCAAATATGATTTCAAGAAGAGGAAGTTGAAAAAAAAACATTTTATAAAGTGTAGCCAATTGGGGGGTACCATTTCTTAGTTGAATGAAGGACTCCAGGTGGAGGGGCTTGATCACCAAAGATTTCTTTTTCTTTAGCAATTTCTTGAGCTTCCCATCGAAGGTATCTTTTTGAGTGAAAAGAAAAGAAAAAAGAAAATTAATAAACTTAATAAAATAATAAAAAATTGAAAGAAAAGATTTCAAAAATGAATTGAATACTTTCTATCTTCTTCTGCTTGGAGTAAAGGTGATAAATAAATCTTTGCCCATTGTTTTTCAACATCACAAGCTCTTTTTTTATTCAATTTTATTAATTTTTTTTCATCATTTTTTCAACAAAAAGAAAACAAGAATAATAAAATGAATCATAAAAATAATAAAAATTAAGTATCAATAAAATAAAAAAAACTGACCTAAATTGTCTATTATCCATAGTTTTCTTGTAAATCCCAGCACCCATGAATAACCCAACGCCTAAGAAGATGGCCCATCCTGGGGGTCCAAGTTTAGGAAGACGCTTCTTATAAGTGATAGGAGCAAAACCTCCTTCTGGTGGTAGATCTTGACCAATTCTAACTGAAGACATCTATTATTTTTATTTTTATTTTTTATGTTTTTGAGTATTATTGTTTGAAGTTATTTGTAAGTTATAATGATATTAAGTTGAAGTTCGAATGGGAATCGGAAATGAATAGGTTGGTTATTCCAATAAGTAAAAAAAAAAGAAAAAAAAAATGGCGGGTCAGAAAAAGCAAGAAAAAAAACATGGCCGAAATTAAACAAATTTTTGAACATCAACTATAAAAAATTTGGAAAAAATCTTTAAATTTCATTAGAAAAAACCTCTAAAAATGAATCAAATTATAAAAATTTTCAATTTTTTATCATTAAATTTGAATTCTTTAAGAAATTTGCAACATTTTGATATATTATTGTTGATGTTAAAAACAAATTATTAGAGTTATTTAGACGATGAAATGGAAAGTGAGACGCGATCGCCAGGTCCAAGTACTAGTAAGAATGTATTCCAACATCGAAGTAGTTCAATTGGATGGATTGAAGCAACAGGAGCTGTGGATCCAAAGAATTTCCCAACAGATATTACAATGAAAGACCCAAGAGGAGTTTGGGAGAGGGTGAAGAGACCGTTTGCGAATATTGAAGGAGGAGGTGATGTATCTTGGACAATGTTTTTTCCAATTGATTTGGAGATGGAGTATAATAACTTTAGGAATCGTGAATGGAGAACAATGTTGATATTATTGACATCATATTGGATGTTCTCAATTTTGGTGTTTGAAATATTTAGTGAATTGGTTGAAGATGATCCAGTGATATTTAGATATACATTTGTAGGGGAAATGATATGTTGTATGGCCTTATTGTTTTGTTTGTGGAGGGAATATTTTCCACTTTTACATCTAGGTTCACTCCTTGGGATATCAATTGTTGCAACAACTATTGTTTATCATGCAACAAATACTGGAGCAAGTGAAGCAATATTTTTAGTAAGTTTATTAATTTATTGTGGACTTCCTTGTTTATCCCTCTTTGTTTGTTTCTTCTTAGTCATGGTTTGTGTTTGTGGGTTTCTTATTATTGATGGTTTTTGGCTTCAAGATTGTACTGGACAATACTCTTGGACGATAATACTTTCAACAGTTATATTTTATTTCATGATCTTAATTTTTGGATTATCATATGCATATGTTTTACATTTTAATCTTCGTCATGGATATTTAAAAACTCTTTCTTTTGCAAGAAATGAGAGAGGTAAATACTTTCTTTTCCTTTTTTTTCTTTCTTTCTTTCTTTCTTTCTTCTTTTTTTCTTATTGATCAATTTTTGTAGCAATCATTTTGGAAGCAAGAAAATCTGATATCCTTTTGAGAGCAATTTTACCAGAAAAAGTTATTACTATCCTCAAAAATCTTTCCCAAAATCAACTTCAACATTACCCAACAACTTTTAGCTTTCATAAATCTTCAACTTTGCCCGAAGGATCTCCTGAAACTCAAACTCAAAATTTTTGTCAACTTTCAAATCAAAATGAAAATGAAGCTGAAAATGGAATAGAAAATGGAATCGAAAATGAAACGAAAAAAGATAATGAAGTTGGAATGAAAGTAAACACAAAGAAAAATAGCCGTCAAGAAAAAGTTGTTTCATTTCAAGACTTAAATGAAAAAGTTTCAAAAAATCAAAATGAGAAAAATGAAGAGGACTCCAATCAAAATAATCAAAATAATTCAGTAATTGATAATCAAAATAAAAATCAAGAACCAAATAAAATGGATGATTCAGCAGACCAACAAGAGAATATTAATGAACAGTCAAATACTCAATCCGAAACTCAAATAAAAGAGACTAAAAAAAGGAGTTCTTTTCGTAAAATTAGTTTTCGGAACTTTATGTCTCGTGAAAAGAAAAACCCAGAATTAAAACCTTTCACTCTTCCATTTTGGTTAAAGAATGAAGAAGATCGATTTAGAAGGAATCAGCCGATTCCAAAACAACCTGAACTCCTCCCATCTCCAATTCGAGCTTATACAGTAATTTGTCAAAGAAATGTTTCCATTTTATTTGCAGATATTGTTGGATTTACTTCAATGTCATCAACAGTTTCCGCAGAGACTTTAGTAATTTTCATTTTTATTATTTTATGTTTGAATAATTTTGAATGCAATTTAATCCCCAATTTTGAAAAAAAAAAAGGTTGAATTATTAAATGAAATCTTCACAAAATTTGATGAAATTACTGAAAAATACTCTCTTGAGAAAATTAAAACATTGGGTGATTGTTATATGGCTTGTGGTGGTTAGATTTTCGTTTTTTTTATTTTTTATTGTTTTGTTTATCATTGAAATTTGTATAAATGTAAACATTATTTTAGGAATTCCTGAACCTCTTCAATTTCATGCAGATCGAATTCTTTTATTAGCTCATGAAATGATTTATAGTTTGAATGTCATTAGCACCAAACATAACATTAACTTGAAAGTTAGAGTTGGAATTCATTCTGGAGAAGCTCATTCTGGTGTTATTGGAATAAAAAAATTTATTTATGGTAATTTTTCATTTTTCTTTCTTTTTTCATTCAAATTGATATTAGACAAATAAAAATAAAATAAAAATCAAAGATGTTTGGTCAGATGATGTCACAATAGCTTCGAAAATGGAATCAACTGGAAAACCAAATATGATTCAAATCTCTTCTTCAACTCAAAAACTGTTGACATTAGATTGGAAATATGAAAATGGACAAATTCTTGATTTAGGAAGGATGGGAGTTGTTGAAACATTTTTCTTAGATCCATGTAAATTTTATTTTATTTTATTTTTTGTTCGGTTTTATTTTTTTTTTATAACAAAGTTTTATTCACAATAGTTGCATTTTCTCCTATTAATGACCCAAAGTTTGACATTGAAGAAAGAAAAAATGAAATTATTGATCTCCATGATTCATTTTTTTATATTTATTTTTATTTTTTTTATTTTTTTTTATTTTTTTTTTTTTTATTTTTTTTTTTTTTTTTTTTTTAAAAAAAAAAAAAAAAAATAGAAATGTTGATTCTCAACCTTTTGTTGAATATGTTCTTGATGTCAAAGCTTATTATAACAGATTATTAAGATCTAAATTAAATTTAATTTTGTTAAAATTTTCAGAGAGAGAAGATGAAAAGGTTCCTTTTTTTTTTTCTTAGGCAAAATTTCATTTATTTATTTATTTATTTTTAGGAATTTGTTGAAAAAGTTCAAAATTCATATGGATCCTTTGCAATCTCTCTATCAATTCTTCTTTTCAATTTTGTTGTTGTAATTATACTTGTCCTTTTAAATGGCCTTTTCTATGGAAATTCTTTCACTTTTTATCAATACAGTGGATTAATTCTATTTTGTATTTGTTGTTTAATTCTAGTATTTGTTCTCAGCTTAAGGAAAAAAATTTCTCAAGAAAAGGATAAAGACAATCCATGGCTCTCCTTTTATAATCGCTTTATGGGACTCAACATTCTTGCCCTTTTTTGTTTATTCTTATTAGCATTAACAGCTTTTCTTCCATTAAAAGGAACAATTGATCAAATGTGTACGGATACAGTTTGTATTTCACCTCCTGATTGTCCAATTAGACAAAATATAATTGGAAATTTTGCAATGGGTGCTTTTCTCTTAGTCACAATGGTTTTTATTATTAATTATTATTATTATTATTATTATTATTATTATTATTATTATTATTATTATTATTATTATTATTATTATTGTTGTTGTTGTTGTTGTTGTTTTCCATTTCATTTCATGATTTTTTGTTTTATAATGAAATTAATAAAATAGAATGCATCCAATTTCCCTCGTCTTAGAAGTTTTGCATTAAATTGTGCTGTCTTACTCTTTTGGATCTTTTTAGGGTTATATATTGGTTTAGATCAGAAGGCTAATTTGATGTTCAATCCTATTATTGAAAAAGCTTTTCCAACAATTGCAATCTTTGTTATTGCATCTTTTCTCATCAACTACCTTCAAGAGTATTATTTTTCTTTTTTTTTTGAAAAAGAAAAAGAAAAAAGACCATATAAAAAATAAATAAACAATTTAGGTATCAACTTCGTCATGTATTTTACCTTCGAAAAAATTTGAAAATAATTTTTGAAAATGTATTTTTATTACAAGAGAAAACTGAACAACTTCTTCTAGTTCTTTTTCCAGTTCATATTGTTAAAAGGTAATAATAACAATTCCTTCAAATTTAAATTCAAGTTAAAAAGAAATCAATTTTCTTCTTTTCCCTTTCTTTTTCTCTCTCTTTTTTAGCTTGAAAGGAGGAAGTATTTTAGATAAGTCTTTTGCAACAAAAGTTTCAAATTGTACAATATTATTTTGTGATATTACGAACTTTTCGGAATATATTAATCTGGTCAATCTTGAAAATGCAATGTTAGTATTAAATGACATTATTTCTTATCTTGATGTACTTTCTGAAAAGTTTGGAATTGAAAAAATCAAATCAAATGGACCTGTCTATATGGCAGCAGCGGGGCTTGATTCAACACACATAGCTTCAAGTTTATCTGCTGCAAATCGTTTTTTTTTCTTCTTTTCTTCCTTTCTTTCTTTCTTTTCTTTCGAAGAGAAATTCTTGATTTTTTTTTCTTTTTTTTTTTTTTTTTTTTTTTTTTTTTTTTTTATTTTTTTTTTTTTTTTTTTTTTTTTTTTTTTTTTTTTTTCTCTTCAAAGGAATGGGATATTTTGCTCTTGAAATCCAAGAAAAAATTCAAGAATGGAATCAAGAAATTAACTTTCCTTTTGATATTCAAATTGGAATTCATTTTGGTCCCTGTGTAAGTGGAATTATTGGTAAGAAAAAGGTATACTCTCCTTCTTCTTCTTCTTCTTCTTTTTTTTGAAGGTTTTTGGTTAATTTAATTCAATAGTTTTCCTTTGATATTTGGGGAGATAGTGTCAATGTTGCAAGTCGAATGGTAATTGTTTCTTTCTTTAATTGTTTTTGTTTTTGTTTTTGTTTTTTTTGAAACATAAATTGATCATTTAAATTAAGGAATCAACCGGAGTGAGAAATAAGATTCAAGTGACAACAGAGTATAAAGATGCAGTTCAAGAATATTTTACTTTTGTCAAACGAGGATTAGTAGCAGTTAAAGGGAAAGGTGAATTAGAAACATACTTTTTAGAAAGGAAAATTTTGAATGATTTGGGTGAGTTGAATGAAGAGGAAGATTCAGAAACTGTTGTACTTTAATTATTAACAAATAAAAGGTTGTTTAATACCGATGTATAAAAAAAATTAAATAAATTTTGCACTTTTACATGTTTTTTTACATTTTTGTTACATTTTCTTTTTGATAATTTGAAGTAACAAAGGGAACTCATCAATTTGAAAATGACCTTGATCTTCAAGGAGATGAAATTCAGATTGTAAACATTTACTTACATGAATTGCTTCCTCAACTGGAACAAGATGATCATCTTTTGAATGAAATTGACAAACAAATTCACAATTTGAACGAATCTTTTCCCATTCCCAAGGACGAGAAAAATATCCACTTCTCTATATTAAAAAAAAAAAAAAATACGAATCTAAATGAACAACATCAATTAATTAAGGAAAATGTTTTTTCTTACTCTTTCTGTTGAATCCCCTAAATCAGTCCAATAAGCAGAAACAAGAATAATTCCTTTTAATTTATGATTCTCAGCATATCTCATTGCAGCTGCAGCTCCTGAACTATGTCCAATTAATATTGTTGAAGAATCACATTTTAATTCATTCTCTAAGAAAGGTATCCAATTTTCTTCACGAGCATAATAAGGATCTGGGAAATTTCGAAGATTGAATTCCAATCCAAGTTGTTGTTTAACCTTTTAATCAAAGAAACTTTTGAATGAATGAAAAGAATCAAAGATCAAAAAATAAAGAAAAAAGGAATAATAAAGAATCAAAATATAAAATGATTTCAAAGAAAGAAACATACTTGATCTCTTATCCAAGGATACCACATACAATCTTCAAGATCTCCTCCTCCATTCCCAGGAGCTAATGCAACTTTGAATCCTGCCATTTCATCCAAAGAAAAAAAAAAAGTCAATCAGGAATTAATCTAATCTAATTGAAGAGTCTATTGAATTGATTGTTAGAATGGGAAAGATTGGAAAGAGAGTAAGCAAGGACAGTACGGTTTTGTTGCGAATCAATGACGGAATAAGAGGACAACTTTGAGCGATTCTTGCCCACGTGGTTTGACTTTTCTGTTTATTTATATTTGCCTGATTTTCGTCTCGATCCTTCTTCTTATTCCTCTTATTTCATGAGAAAAAAAGGATCGATAGACTGATTTGAACATGAGTCAAGGCCAGCTCAAATGCAAATTTGTATGTGTGTGTGTGCAACCTGATTTAGTGAAATACACCTTTGTATATCACAAAAAAG
>Ga0209960_1003844_pt1 | contig 12283 bp, 15 predicted proteins | sample ThiBiot_500_plan_2_FD_183947 | JGI IMG/M metagenome (GOLD analysis project Ga0209960, IMG submission 183947) | Wastewater bioreactor microbial communities from Cape Town, South Africa - Thiocy_expt_500_plan (SPAdes) | ecosystem: Engineered > Bioreactor > Thiocyanate-remediating >... | reverse complement strand
AAAAAAAAAAAAAAAAAAAAAAGTTTTAAGAAAAAAAAAAAAATTTAAATTTTTTTTTTTTTTTTTTTTTTTTGATTTTTTCTTAAAAAGCACACAAAAGAAAACAAACCACAATTAAGAAGTGAAGCAAATAAGAACAAAAAAATTGAAGACTGGAAGCGCATCTTTAAAGAGATCTCTGTTAAATAAGAAAAAGTTTTTTAAAAAGGGTATTTATAGTTGAAAAAGAAAGAAATGAAAAGGAAGAAGAAAAAGAAAATTTGGGATAAAAAAAAAAAAGATAAAAACGAATGTTCGTTAAAAAAAACGTTTTACAATATGTCTCTTGATATCACTTTTGGAGCTCCAAACTCTCAATAGGAGTCATTCAAAGTAATTAAACATCTTTTTTTTTCATCAGTCAATTCAAAACTAAGAAAACAAAGAAAAAAAAAAAAAAAGGATTCTTACCCTTCAAGTCAATGTCAATTGACAAGAAAAATGCTTCTCCAGCAAGGTCTTTCATTATTCCTACTTTAATCCAATATCTTGATTTTTATTACAAGAAAAAATCAGGGATATCTTGAGGATTACCAAGGGGAAAGTTTAGAATGTAATATCATCAAATATCTCATTCAACAAATTTGTCTTCCTTTAATCATCTGAGCGAAAAAAAAATCGGTTTGATTCAGAAATGAATATCAAGAAAAGAAAAAAGAAAGGAGAAAAGAAAAAGAAAAAGAAAAAGAAAGAAAAGAAAAGAAAAGAAAAGAAGAAAACCTTAAAAAGACTTTTAAATGTTTCAAACATTGTTTCAATTGGGTTTCTTTCAAATGATTCGAATAATTTAACGATCTCTCTACATCCTCTTTTTCTTTCTTGAAAGTCTTCTTCACTTTCCCATTCATCCATTTCCATTTGCTCTTTCTCTTGCCAATCAAGACCAGTTTTTCCATCTTCTTCTTTTTGATAGATACCTTCTTCACTTTCGCATACTAACAGATATTTCACAATTTCAATATGTCCTTCTTGACAAGCAATTAAAAAGGGTGTTGATCAATCATTTGTTGCTTTATTAATATTAATTCTTTCATCATTTAATAGTATTTTCACAATATCAATCTGTCCATTTTCACAAATAATATAAAAAGGTGTTGTACCAGTATTCGTTGCTTGATTGATATCAACTATTCTTTTATCATTTAATAATAACTCCACAATATCAATATGTCCTTTTCACAAGCAACATAAAAAGGTGTTGAACTATCATTAGTTGCTTTATTAACAACAATTCTTTGATCATTTAATAGTATTTTCACAACTTCAATATGTCCATTTTGACAAGCAAGATAAAGAGGTGTTGTTAATCCAGAATCTTGCCAATTCATGTTAATTTGTGAGTTTTGAAGTAATTGTTTGACTTGAATTCTTCAACTTCTCCATTCAAACAAGCAGTTCTTCCATAAGATATTTTGATTTTGATTTTATCTTCTACGGTTATTTCATGAACAAAGTAAAGCAAAGAAACGAGAAAGAATGTAAGCTTTTGGGTTCCATTACAATAAGCATTGGGAAGTGAAGCGCACTGAGGTGAAGAATGTATTTCATCAAACATTCGAAGTATTGCAAACATTCATCAATCTTGAAGCACTATATCTCAAGTCATTGACAAGAGAGAAAGGAAACTAGAGTTGATGAAGCATCATAAAAACTATGTTTTAATATCAGTGATGCTTGGAATTAGAACGACCTTGGTAAGAACATTTCATTTCATTTTATTATTTTATTTTCTGAATAAAAGATTTCTTGATCCTGGACGACTTGGACCTCTTTGATGATTTTACTGCTGCAAATAAAATTGCATTTGATATCTAATTTCTTTCTCTTTATTTAAGATCATTCAACCACATCAATACAACACTCTAGTCAAAGTTGTTCAAAAATCTTCATTGATAAAGAGTAAAAAGTATGAATCTAGCATGAAGGAAATGTAACAAATTGGATGAGTTTAGCAGAAGAAATTAAAGACTCTCTAGGTAACTTTCATCATTCATTCATCCATTCTTTCTTCTTTACTCAAAAAAATAACAAGAAATAACATAGAAAATTTACATAAAAAATCATAGAAATACAAAGCATAAATAAATCAACACTGTTCAAAAATTTAATGCTAGAGAAGATCTTTTTTAATGTCAAAAAAAACTCGTATCAACTTTATTGGTTCTGAAAAGTGATTACAATCCTTTGGTAATTTATTTTTAACTCCATTTTCAGACAAAATATTAACATTTTTTTAAAAAAAAGAAAATAGATTTTGTATTGGATACTCTTTAATAAGAAAAGGATCAACTTCATTATTAATTTATAAAAAGAAATGTTTCAAAACTCAGACTTGTTGATTTCAGTAAGTTTTTTTTTTTTTTGACCAATAGATAAATGAACATCCAAATAAAATAAAAATAAAGAAAAGGATGAACTAGATAGTGACTTTACTTTGAATCTTCAATGAAATCCTGAGCCCTAGTTTTGAAAGGTGATGTTAAAGTTAAAATCATAAGGAACAAAAGTGCATTTTAGCCTCCGTTGTTCTAACCTTGAATAAATAAATCGATCAAAGTTTCATCAGGTTTTACCAACAAACTTCTCCAATAAATACTTTTGTTTTTTTTTTTTAAAACTTCGGATTGATCCAGCTTGAAACTACAATTAATTCCCTCTCATGAAGATCCTTTTTTTCTCTTGTCTTTTGTTTCACATCTCTTTAGGTTCGTTTTGTTTCTTCATTTCTTTCATTCCTTTCAACTTTTTCTATTTCCTTCACTTTATGATTCTTTCTGTTAATTTTTTTTTTGAAAAGAACAATTAATTTTATTTCTTTATTTTTGTTTTATGATGATAAATAGGGGCTTTGGATGGAAGTGAACAATCAATTTTAGTAAATTGGTATAATTCATTAAATTCAACAGGTTCTTTAAATTGGAATATCACAAATGATTTATGCGGACAAACTGGAATCACTTGTGCTGATTCATCTCCTTATAAAAGAGTCATTACAATGTATTCACTTTTTTCTTTTTCTTTCATTTTTTGGTTTTGAAAAAAAAATCAAAACATACAAAGCTTCGATTATAAATAGAGAGATTTCTTCGCTTGGTGTTGGGGGAACAATTTCAAATGAATTTGGAAGCTTAACTAATCTCCAAGAACTGTAAAAATTTATTGTTTTCCTAATAGTTTTCTCCCTCAAACTTTAAAATCCTCAATAGGAGTCTTAATGATATGCAAATGATAGGAACAATCCCAACAGAACTTGGAATTTTGATCAATTTACAACACTTGTAAGTCAATATTTGATTTTACTTCTTGAGAAAAAAAAAAAAAATTCAATTTAATTCACCCTGATTTTTATTTATTCAATTGGTTTATTTATTATTTAATTTGTTCGAGCTTAGGTTATCAAATATTTCATTTGAATTATTCTTGTTTTCAAAATTAAAATTTCAAAAACCAAAAACACAAAAACAATAGAGATCTTAGTTCGAATCAACTTTCGGGAATTATTCCAACACAACTTGGAAGTTTGAAAAATTTAACAGGCTTGTAAAATCACAATTTTTTATTTTATGTTTAAAAAAATTTTTTCAATTCCTTCTATTTTAGATATCTTCATTTTAATCAACTGAATGGGTCAATTCCAACACAACTTGGGAGTCTACCAAATTTACAAGAATTGTAAAAAAGATAATTATTGATTGATTTATCTTAAATTAAATTGGATGTCTTCTATTTTAGAGGGCTCCATTATAATCAATTTTCAGAGACAATTCCAAAACAACTAGGAGGGTTGATCAATTTACAAATTCTGTAAAAATACAAGATCTTTTTTTTTTTTTATCTTCAAACTTTTTCTTCCTTCTTTTTTATTCAATGAAAATTTCACAATAGAGGTCTCAACTTGAATCACCTAACAGGAACAATCCCAACTGAATTTGGATATTTGAAAAATTTACAACAACTGTAAAAATCCACTATTATTTCTTTTCTTTCTATTGGAAATTTTTGTTTCTTTTGTTTTTTAATTCTCCTCAGTTTTGTTCCAAAATTTGAAGTATTTGAAAACAATAATAGAGGTTTAGCTGACAATCAATTCACAGAAACAATCCCCACTGAATTTGGAATGCTATCAAACTTACAAGTGATGTAAAAAAAAAATCACTTTTTTTTTTTATTCATGAATTTTCTCATTTTCATAAAAATTAAAATCACAATAGGTATATCCCTTCAAATCAATTTTCAGGAACAATCCCAACTGAACTTGGAAATTTGATTAATTTACAACAATTGTAAACTCACAATTTAGGATTTTCCTGCTCCTATTTTATCAAATTTCATTAAATTATTCTTATCTTTGTTTTGATTTAAAAATTAAAAATAATAGAAATCTCGATGAGAACCAACTTTCAGGAACGATTCCTACCCAATTTGGAATGTTATCAAATTTACAAGAACTGTAAAATAGCACAATTCATTTTATGATTATTTCGAAATCATATTACCAATCATCAAAAAATTTCATTTGATAATGATATTTATTCATTCATTCACCTTAATGAAAATTTCATTCTTGTTTAACAATTCTAAAATCTTCACAATAGGACGCTCAATAATAACCAATTTTCAGGAACAATCCCAACAGAACTTGGGAGTTTGTCAAACTTAGAAACGCTGTATTTTTTTTTTTTTTTTTTAAAAAAAAAATCATTTGGTAATGATACATTTATCTTAATAGAGATCTTGTATTTAATCATTGGGATTGTCCAATTCTTAATTATTCTTCGATCACTCATAATGATTACCTCGCTACAAAATCTCAATGTGGTAAGATAAAACTATCATCAAAAATTAAATTAAATTAATTTAAAAAAATACTTTAGATACAAGTTGTCCAAATGGACAATGTCCAATTGAAAAAGTATGTTCAATAAGAGAAAATAATGGATTTAATTGTGCTTGTTTTCCTGGTTATTATAGAACTGGAACAGAATGTTCTCCATGTAAGGAAAACTTTTATTCATTTAATGAAACAATTTGTGTTTCATGTCCTGATAATTCAATAAGTTCATCGGCAAGTTCATCAATTCTTGATTGTAAATGTTTACCAGGTTATGAAGGAACTCAATGTGATATTCAAGAAGAAGATTGTAGAAAATATGGATGTCAAAATAATGGGAAATGTATTATTATTTCATTTAATGATACTGCTTATTGTGATTGTCAAAATACTGGTTATGTTGGAGTTAATTGTCAAAGTCAAAATGGTAATTATTTCTATCAAAAAAAAAAAAAAAAAAAAAAAAAAAACAATTAATTAAATGACATCCTTTTTTTTCTTTTTTTTTTCTTTCAACTAAAATTAAAGCAGATCAAAATTGTAGAGAAGGATCATGTATTTCATCAGGTGGGATTGCAGGGATAGTTATTGGACTTATTGTATTAATTGTAATTATTGGTGGAGTTATCTTTTTCATTTTCAAAAGAAGGAAATTAGAAAATCCAGAGGAACAAGAAAAACAAGAAAAGTTCACCAATGAAAAAAGTAATTCTCTTCAAGAAATTGAAATCGGTAATATTCCAACAACTCAAGGTTTCTTTTTTTTTTTTTTGATAAATAAATTAAAAGATAAAGATAAAGATTCTTTAAAAAAATAAATAAATAAATAAATAAATAAATAGAAGGAATTCATTCGGAAAGTCCTCGTCAACCACCAGCAAGAGAGTTTGGTTTAATTTTTTTTTCTTTTTTTTCTTTTTGAATTAATTGAAGAAATGATTTTAACATTTCATTTTTTTACTTTGAAAATTTATTTATTATTTATTTAATGATTTATTTTTTGTAGGTAACGCAAGACCAAGTGTATTTTTAACACATACATGGGTGAAAGATGAATTAAATAGAGATAACCATAAACGAGTTGGAATTGTGAACCAATTATTAAAAGAACAAGGATTTGAAACATGGTTTGATGAAGAGAAAATGATTGGACATGCTGATAGTTTAATGGCTGAAGGAATTGATGAAAGTGATATTTTATTAGTTTTTATTACCAAAGTTTATATGGATAAAGTTGCATTTAAAGGACATGATAATTGTAAAGCTGAATTTACTTATGCAGTCAATAGAAAGAAGAGAATGATTTCAATTGTAATGGAACCATGTATGAAAGATCCTGGAGAATGGAACGGTCCTGTTGGATTAAGATTAAGTGGTAATATATATGTTGATATGAGTGAAACTGGTTCAGAAAATGATATTTCAACTTTAATTAAACATTTAAATAGATTTTGATTTATAATATATTTGTAAAGTTATTTCAATTAAATAAAATTTTGAAACAAAAGCAATGATAGAGAAGTCAAAGTAAAATGGTTCATTTATTGAACAAGTAATCAGAATTTATTATTTGTTTTTGAGGTTTTTGGGCTTTTTTTTTCCAAGTTCATATATTTGAATGGCTCTGCTTGCTGATTGTGATAAAACTGCATCAAGAACTGCAACTATTTTTTTTTTAAAGAAAAAAATGAATAAAATTAGATTCGTAAATTTTTTGATTTTTTTTAGGGAAAAAGAAATTTACAAAAAGCTGCTTGCATTGGTTGAAAAATGATTGAAGTCATTGCCATTGAAATAATGACATCAATAATCCAATAAATTTGAGCTTCCCTGTTCATATTCCCTGCATAAAAGAATGGAAGAATGATTCCAATAACACAACATGAAAACCTTTATTAATTCAATAAATAAAATAAAATAAATTAAGAAGAATAAAAAATTAAATAAAAATAAAATTCATACGCTAATATATAACCCAAATAAAGCCAAGTTTTACTTTGCCAAATAAATTTGTAAAGAGTATGTTCAGTATCTGAGTTTTTGGGATCAAATACTTGGCCAAAAACATCTTCTTCATGATATCCTGGGATAACTTGAACATCAAAATCTTCACTTTCTAATATTTCTGTGGGTCTAGCAACTGTTTGTTTCAACTAGATTACATTTATTTTTAGTATTTTTTTTTTTGAACCAAAAAAGTTCAAAAAGAAAAAAAAAAGAAAAGAAAAGAAAAGAAAAGAAAAGAAAAGAAAATTTACAGCAGATTTCACTTGATTTGCTAAACTTGCGGATCGATCTCTTGGTGTTATTGTATCATTGTCGGCTTCCAAATGAGTAGTAGTCGATTGAAGATTTGATAAACTGGTTTCATTTTCAAGATTAGATTTTGATTCAATGTTTTCTGGATGACTTTGGTCCATTAGTTCTGTTACTGGAATTTCAATTCTTTCATCTGCTGAGACATGCATTAACTCAACACGATCTCTTGAAATTGGATTTGAACCTTTTGAAATAGAATTTTGATGAGATTTTGCTTCAGTTTTAGGCATTTGTTGTTGTTGTTGTTGATTTTGATTTGGAGGAAGGATTGATAAAGAAGATGTAATGGCTGTTGAACGTCGTTTCATGAATTTATCAAGAATTTCTTGATCATCTTTTGCAAGGGAAACTTTGGAGAGAGCTTCTTTTGTTTTTTCTTCCTATTATAATTACAATTATTTAATAAAATTAACTTTTTCAACTTTTTCATTAGAATAAAAATCAAACCTCTGGAGTCAAAATTCCTTGATCTCCTGATTTTGACTTCCGTTTTTCTGTCATCATTTTTGTCAGTTCAGTTAGTTCCACAGTTTCTTTTTGGATTTTGAGAATGACTTGCTATTTTTTTTTTTTTTTTTTTTTTTTTTTTTTTTTTTTTTATTTTTTTTTTTTTTTTTTTTTTTTTTTTTTTTTTTTTAATTTTTTTTTTTTTTTTTTTTTTTTTTTTTTTTTTTTCAAAAAAAAAAAAAAAGGATTCATTAATAAATAGATTTGGAAAATATTCAAAGAAAAAAAAAAAATCACTTCATGACCAGATGCATAAGAGAAACTGAACAAAAGTAAGAGACTCATAGGGAAAACGAGAAAACTTGTATAAAATCCTGAAAGCGGAAATTTAAGATCATGATCAGCAATTGTCACAACTAAACTATTTGTTCCAAAAGATCCAGCATTATTTGCTTGTTCAAACAATGAATTAACTAGATTTTTTTATTTGAAATGATGATGAAGAAAATAAAAATAGGAAAATTAAAATTAAAATTAAAATTAAATTCTTACTTCCCATATATAAAAATAATGTTGAAATTAAAATAGTAATTCTACGGACACGATTGAATCGACGAACTCGAGTTATGTGAACAAAAAGTGATGCAAATAAATGCTATTTGAAAAAAGAAAGAATGAAACAAGAAAAAGAAGGAAATGTTAAATCATGAAAAATTCAGAAATAAAGAAAGTATTTGCTTTATGATTTACCTTTTCTTTGAGATTTTGAGAAAAACGCTCATACCATCGATCTTTAAAACTGCCACCATAAGTGAAATGAAGAGAATGAGGTTCTGTTGCTTTTTTGTCCAAATAGTATGCAATTCCAAGAATGATCATGAAAACGACAATAACACATGCCATGAAAACAAAAATTAAAACTGTTTGTTCAAGAGTTGGGACTGGTACTAGATTAATTGTAAAATCAATATGAACTGCGAATGCCTTTTATTTATTTATTCATTTTAATTTATTTGGTCAAAATAAGAAGAAAAGAAATTATTACAGTTAAATGTTGAGAAACACAAATAACTTCACCATTAGCCCCAATTTTTGTTGCCACACCTTCACTTGACCATCCACCAAAACATGTTGAACAATCAGGATTTATCTTGTTTTGGTCCCAAAATTTACAAACAGCTAATTGAATATTAATGTTAGGTATTTATTTTCAAAATAGAAAAAAAGAAAATAAAACAAAGCATACCAAAGTAAGTTTTGTTGGTGGTAATACCATCAGCTTCTTCAGTAACTGGATCATCTATTGGCACAGGAGGAAATTCTAATTCAATTCCTGATTGATCATTCGGGATTTCGAATTTGATTTTTGTTCCATTAAAATCTTTCAAACTAAATTCCAGAACTCCTCCATAAATACTATGAGAAAAAAGGAAAAAAAAATCATTCAATTACAATTCCAATAAAAAAATAAATAAATGAAAGTTCTACGTTCCATTCATATTTGGATCAACATATGGATTTGATTGAAAAATGACCATAGAAACATCAACAGATTCCATTGATGAAGGTAAATAAGATGATATTGTTGATGGGAGTGAAACTGAAATTCCTGGTGTAGTTACAGAACTAAAAGATGCAAAATTTATATTTGTTGTGGAAACTAATTTATTTTATTTTGTTTTATTAGTTATTTTCTTGTGCTTAATACCATTTGAAAATGAAAAAAAAAAAAAAAACCTTTTTGATTTTGAACAGATAATTGAGGACTAGTAAATACAACAGGTGGTCCACCAACCACTGTCAGACGAGATAATATATCAACTAATGTTTCAACTGATTCAAGAATTTGATTATTGAGAACACTGTCATTTTCTAATTAAAAAAAAACAAAAAAAATAATCAAATGGAACCTCTTTTAACTTTTTACAAAAAAAAAGAAAAAACTAATTACGAGAAGAGGCATGTTCAAGAAGAGAAGAAATAGATTGAATCATAGATGCTTCAAAAGGGTGTAATTCCTCAAATGAGCCTATTATTGAAAGGAAAGGTCATTTCAAATAAATCCATCTTTTAAAAAAAATCAAACCAGTTGATTCAATATACAAAGAATATTGACCATAAGCACAAACTGTTGTTGATAAAATACCATTATTGATAAAAGGGAGTTCAGGAGGAAAACAAGTTTCATTTGCTTTCATCCATGATGATGAAGTTGAATTATAATACCAAAGTACAAGAGATGGTTGATTTGCTTCTGGAATATCATTAATATTAATTGCCATTTCAATTTTTCCATCAGTTGAAAGGTCATCTAAAATATTTATTGATTTTTTTTTAAAATTTTTTTTAGATGTTTAGAAAAGGTGACAAAAAGAAAATGAACATGAGTTTCTTTTCCTGGTAACACCATTTTTATCAATTCCAAAATTAATTCCAGCATAATATAATTCAGGTTTTGGATTCAATGAAGGATTTGTTGTTGGAATTCCACTTTGTGTTTCTTGAGAAAGTGGAAGGATTACTTGCATTGAAAATATAGATGAATCATTCCAATTATGAACTTTAATATCTTGAATAAAACTAATGGTATCAATTGTAGTTGTTTCCCTATTTATTTACAAAAAAATAAAATTAAAAGTTAGTTTCAAAGATTAATAAAAAGTAAAAAAAGAAAAGAACCCAGATGTGTCAATGAGAATAGTTGTATTACAAACACCACAATCTTGTTGACATGAGTTACAATCTTCAACATTGATTTGACAAATCGAATCACCACATTTTCCAGTTGATGATTGAATGTAAACTTGCATAAGTTCATTTGAACTTTGAGCTATTTTCGATGCTGCTTCATTTGACAATTCATTTGAATTCCTTGTTAATTGATGAACTTGATTTCCAATCTAATTTTTATTATGGATTTAATTTAGAATATCAAATAAAATTGGAAAAAAAAATGAACATTATTAATGGTGGACAAAGATGCTTGAGAATCATTGGTTGAGAGTAAAGAAATTGTATCTCCAAGTAAATTGGCTAATTGTCTATTTGCTTCAATAATTTCATTTGTTGGCATAGATTTATTTTTCAAGTCATTGATTAAAGTATCTTGAAGAGTTACCTATTTTCAAATATAAAAAATTGAAATTATCTTACATCTTGAAATTATTGTAAAAAGGAAATAAACTCTATCATTAACATTTGTAATATTTTGGACTTGATTGATTTGATCTGAAATTGAAATTGAAACATTTGAACAGCTTGGTCCAGTGAAACCAATATTACAAAAACAATAGTTTGGTAATTGACAAATCCCATTGAAACATCCTTGAGAACAAACGGCTATTTATTTTATTTTATTTTATTTTATTTGTTATTTATTGTTTATTGTTTATTTATTTATTTATTTATTTATTTATTTATTTATTTATTTATTTATTTATTTATTATTTTATTTATTTATGAAAATAGAAGAAAGAAAATTTTGGAAAAAATTAAAGTGAAATTACGAAAGCATGATAAGGAAGTAGATTCCCAAATTCCAACTGAATTAAATTGAGAACAATTTCTTTCCAATAAAGTCATTGTTGAATCATATCCAAGACGACAAGTTCCTATTGAAGTACTTCCTGCCATGGTTTGAGACCAAACAAGATTATTTATTTGTTCGCTTGGACAATAAACAGCTTTTTTATTATTTTAAAAAATTTATTCAAAAATGAAAAAAAAAAATTTTTTTTTTCTTTCTTACCACTACAATTGAATCCATTTCCATAATATCCAGTATTACAAGCACATGAAAAACTTCCAATTGTATTTGTACAGGTCGCATTGTCATGACATCCTCCATTATTTGTTAAACATTCATTGATATCTATTTTTGGTTTTTATTTATTTCATTAATTTATTTGATTGTAAAATAAAAGGAAAATTCATACCATTGCAAGTAATCCCATCTCCTGAATATCCAGAATTACACTCACAATTAAATCCTCCAATTGTATTTGTACAATTTGCATTAACATTACATCCTCCATTATTTATTAAACATTCATTAATATCTATTTGGAAATGTAAGCATCATTGACCTTTTTTTTAAAAAAAAAAATGAGTAAGTAATCACACCTTCACAATTAAAACCATCTCCTGAATAACCATTATTACAAGAGCAAGTATAACTTCCAATTATATTTGCACAAGTTGCCTCAGAATGACAATTATCAGTACCCAATTCACATTCATCATTATCTTTTTTCAATATTGTTTTATTTTCTATTTTTTTCTTTCATTCATTAAAATGAGTAAATAATCATACCTTCACAATCAAAACCATTTCCTGAGTAACCATTATTGCAAGTGCAAGTATAGTTTCCTGGAATGTTTAAGCAAGTTGCATCAATATGACAATCATCAATTTCTTCTGAGCATTCATTAATATCTATTCATTTTATTTTTATTGGTGGTTTGAAATTACTCTAATAAATTAATCATACCTTCACAATTAAAACCGTCTCCTACATAACCAATATTACAAGTGCAAGTATAACTTCCAATTGAATTTTCACAAGTTGCTTCAGAATGACAATTATCAGTCTCAATCTCACATTCATTAATGTCTTTTTTTTTAAAAAAAAAAAAAAAAAAAAAAAA
>Ga0209960_1003843_pt1 | contig 12290 bp, 13 predicted proteins | sample ThiBiot_500_plan_2_FD_183947 | JGI IMG/M metagenome (GOLD analysis project Ga0209960, IMG submission 183947) | Wastewater bioreactor microbial communities from Cape Town, South Africa - Thiocy_expt_500_plan (SPAdes) | ecosystem: Engineered > Bioreactor > Thiocyanate-remediating >... | reverse complement strand
TTTTTTTTTTTTTTTTTTTTTTGCTGTTGACTTTTTAACATATTTCATATTTAATATATGTATTTCTAATTCTTTGAAAAAATTGAACAATAGATTTTGTTTTAGATATTATACTTTTGTATTTTTATACCTTTGTAAAGAAAGAAAGAGGGCATTGCTCTCAATGTTAGAAACACATAAAATGGGTCACCGTCATGAATCTTCAATTTCGGCTGACTTTGTTCCTTTAAATTCTGCTCCCTCTGGTCTCTCTACCCTTCATTCAAGAATAAGATCAAAACAAAAAGATGGAGGTGATGATATTGATTGGACTCCTTTTGTTGCAAGACATGTCAGGAATTTATATGAAAAAAGAGATGGAGCAGTTTTGTCTCAAGCTAAAATATATGAGAAACCTTTCATGGTTATTGCAATGGCAGATATTTCAGGGTAAGATTTTTTGAATTTCAACATTTTTTTTAAAGATCTAAAGTAAGAGAATCAAGAAGGAGAATCAAGAAAATAGAAAAAGTTTTAAAAAAAACAAAGATCAAAGAAAAAGAAACAACTTCAAGAATAATCATAATTTTCTTCTTCTTCTTCTTTTATTTAGATACTCTCATTTAACTTCAACATTAGCAGCTAGAGGAGATGATGGAGCTGAACATTTAACTAAAATTTTAAATCCTTATATTCAATTTATGGTAGACATTATAGAAAAAAGTGGAGGAGATATTGTAAAATTTATTGGAGATGCAATTTTAATAGCTTGGGAATTAAAAGGAACAAAAGAAGAAACTGTTGTTTCTGCTTGTTTAGGATGTTTCAAATTATTAGAAAGATTAGGTGATCATCAAGTAAGTATTCCTGGAGAAGAAGAAAAAGAGAAATTTGATCTCTCAATGCATATTGGATTAGCAGTTGGTGAAAGTCATGATGTTCATGTTGGGACCGAAGAAAGAATGGAATATTTTCTTGGTGGAAAGACTGTTAAAAAAGCAGGATTATTAGTCAATGTAGCTCAAAAAAAGGAGATTGCAATCTCAGGAGAATGTCTTCATTTCCTTCAAGTCTTTCAAGAAGCCACTCAAATTGAATTAGAAGTTGAAGGAACTGTTGGAGGAATTATTATTCGAAAATTAGAGATTCCAACAGATCTAAAAACTGGTTCAGGAATAACTTATAATTTTTCAGCTCGAAATGTCCCTGAACCTCCAACTCCAAAAAAAGTGTATCAAAGATATATTAATGAATGTGTAGTACATCGAATTCTTTCTCTAGGAACAACAGATTTTGAGAGGATGCAAATGATTAATGAATTGAGAAAACTTACTGTCATGTTTATAAAAATCGAAATTCCTCAAAAACATTCTTTACAAATATTAAGTACAATGCAATCAACTATGGAAGTAGTTCAAGGAGTTTTAAAGGTATACAATTCATTTCTTTCCTCAAAAGTAAATATTAAATAATAAATAAATAAATAATACTTGCATTTAGAATTTTGATGGTGCCCTCAGACAAATGGTAATTGATGATAAAGGAATTTCAATTTTAACAGTTTTTGGACTCCCACCTTTATCACATGAAAATAATTCAATTTTTGGAGTTAGAGCTGCATTAGAACTTCAATCTTTACTAAGACATCTTGTTTCTTTTTCAATTGGTGTTACTACAGGAACTGTTTTTAGTGGAATTATAGGAAGTAGAAGAAGATGTGATCATACAATTTTAGGTGATGCTGTTAATTTGGCTGCAAGGTATTTAATTAATTTATTTTAATTTTTAATTTTTAATTTTTAGTTTTTAATTTTTTTAATTTTAATTAGAATGATGTGCTCAAATCTTGCAGAAAATGGAAAAATTGTTTGTGATGTTGCTACTCAAAAAGCAACTGGTGATGAAATTGAATTCACAGTTAATGAACCTCAAGTTTTTTTCAAAAAGCTTGGTTCATTAACAGAATCATACACAGCAATTAAACAAAAAAGAGATATGAACAAATCTCAATTCCTCTTCCCCAATGTAAATTTAATTTTTTTCCTTTTTTTCTTTTCTTTTCTTTTTTTTTCTTTTCTTTTTTCAATTTCGAGTTCAAATTCTTTTTCTTTTCTTTTGTTTTTCTTTTCCTTTTTTTAAAAAAAACAACAAATATATAAAGGGAAGAGTGGAACCTTCATCATCATCACCACTATCACCATCATCAGCATTGATTGGAAGAGAAGCGGAAATGATTACAATTCAACAATCATTAAGACATTTTGTTGAACAATTTGAAGATGAAAAGATCATAGAAAAATATGAACGAGAAAAAAAAGCAACCAAAAAAAGTAATGGGACTGGAATGCAACGTTCAGTTAGTTTGACAGGAAATTTCTTAACTTTTAAATCTTCTGATGTTCCCAGAATTATTATTGAAGGAGATGGAGGTGTAGGAAAAAGTACACTTTTATTATATCTTAGAGATTTAGCTTCCCATGAAAACTTAACAACTTGGTAATTCTTTTTTTTTTTTTTTTTTCAATTTTTCAATTTTTCAATTTTCTTTTTGTTCAGAAATTCAAAAAAAAAAAAAATTATCAAATTAAAGCTCCATTAAAGCTGATGAAGTTGATAAATCCACACCTTATTATGTATATCGGGATATTATATGTGATATAATAGATATTATTGTCTCTTATTTTGGAGTTCAACCTCTTCAACTCCAACTTGAATCCCCAACAATAGAACTTAAACATCCACCAAGAAAAGGTGGAAGATCTAGAGGAAATTCAACTCCAGAAACATTAAAAGAAGATGATGTTTTTACTCCACCAAAATTTCTTGGAAGAACAAAGACAAATAAATTTAAAACGGCTCATGGAAATCAAGGGTAAATTTTTGATTTTTGATTTATTTTATTTTATTTTACTTTCCAATTCCATTTGAAATATTATCTATATTTCTAGAGCTATAACTTTGGGAAGTTCAAGAGCTATTGGGAAAGTTATGATTCAATTACAAGATGAAGCTGCAAGATCTTTATTCATTGAGAAAGCACAATATTCTTTTCAATTTCTCGGATTGGATACAGAGTCCATTTATATCTTAAGTCCAATTTTTCCAATTTTAGCCCCAGGTTGATTATCAATTTTATATTTCATATATTTCATTTTTTCGATTTTCAAATATTTTTATTTAATTTCTTTTTTTCATAGACAATTCTCAAGAAAAAAAAGAAGTTCTTGCTGATTTGATTGTTCGTATTATTGAAAAGTTTACAGCTCTCGTTTCAGGACTTATAATCACTATTGATGATGCCCAATGGATGGATGATCTTTCTTATAAGGTAAATTATCAAATAATTATTTAAAGATCTTTCTTTTTTTTTTTTTTTTGTGGAATTTTTTTTTTCTCTAAAATTTTTTCGAAATAATTAGTTAACATGGATGATTGTTCGTCGTTGTAGAGGGGTTTTCCTTGCGCTTGCTTCTCGCCCACAACATCATTTGAATGAAGAAACTCCAGAACCAGCATTTGTATCAAAATTTGAAGGCCCAACATCGGATGAGGATAAAATTCATTTGAATTTAGGAAGAACTAGTCACCAACATCCAGTAGGTCAAGGTTTAACAAGCCTCAAAACTTATACTAGATTAAAAGCAATGTCTTCAACTCAAATAATTGAACTTTCTGGAATTTCAAAAGAAGCAGCTGAGAAAATTGTAACTCTTCATTGTGGGTTTCCAGTAAAAACTATTCAAGACAAAGTATTTCTTATTTATATATTTTCTTCCAACAAATTAAAATTATAAATTAAAATTATAATAATAGTTACTTTCCGAAATTATGCAAAAAACTGGTGGTAATCCTTTATTCATTGAAAAATTGGCTTTAAATATGAGAGGTCAAAAATGTTTTGGGGTTACACCATCAATGGAGGTTTTTTCTTTCTTTCTTTCTTTTTGGTTTTGAAAAAGAAACAAAAAATTCATTTTCTTTTCTTTTCTCTTTTTATTTTAATAGCTTGTAATTAAAGGAGGACAAACACTTGGAACTTCTCCCTTAGATGAATTTAATTTAGGTAAAGACCCTGAAACTGCATTACTTGTCCAATTTGATAGATTTCCTTCTGATATTCAACTTATATTAAAAACTGCTTCAGTTGTTGGACAAGTTCATTTTATTTATTCCTTAATTTTTTTTTAAAAAAATTCCAATTAACTATCTTGAAAATTAGAGTTTTACACTTGATATTGTTTCTCAAGTTTTAGCTTTTCAATCTACACCTAAAGAATGTTTTGAAATGGTTACCTTTTTTTCTTTTTTTTATATTCTTTTATTCTTCTTTTTTTAAAGAAAATGATATTAAAAAAGCTATATTAACAAAAAAAAAAAAATTTTTTTTTAAATCATCTTCAATTAGTTAACGAGTTTTCCTGAAGTTCAAGGATTCATAGACTGGGAAGAAATTGATATTTCAGATCCTAACACATTTAAATTTTTCTTCAAGAGTGCAGTAATTCAGAAATGTATTTATTTCGCTATTCTTTCAGAACAAAGACAAGATATTCACTTGAAAATTGCTGCAAAATATGAACACAATTTAAATTCAAATAACAAACCTCAACTTTTACCATTAATTGCTTTTCATTATGGTCAATCAAGAGATTTTAACAAAAAGATTGAATCTTTAAATAATGTTGGAGAACATTTTGTTGAAACTGGTTCATTTCCTGAAGGTATATCGTTTTTTATTTTCTTTCTTTTTTTCTTTTTTTTTTTCTTTTTCTAAACTCAAACCATTTTTTTTTCAAAAAAGCAATTGCCTCACTAACAAAACTACTTCATTTAATGGAAACAGAAGGTGAAAAGAAAGCTGATAAAAATCCTACTTTACGAAAACAAAATTATAGTAGATGGCATACAGTAATCTTTTAATTTTAAATGTCTTTACCTAATTTATTGAAAAAAAATTAATCAAATTTTATAGCTTCTAGGAACTGCTTATGTTGAAAGAAGTGAATGGTCAAAAGGACAACATCATTTATTTGAAGCATTACATTTTTTAGATTTTTCTTTTCCAGCAAGTAGTTTCCAAATCAACCTTTGGTTAGTAAATAATAGGATGAAACAAAATAATCTTTGGAAAAGAAGACACTCAAATACTCCTCTAGTAACAAATCCAACTGAAGTAGAGTGGATCAAATCAGTAATTAATTATTTTTTTCTTTTTCTTTTTCTTTTTCTTTTTCTTTTTCTTTTTCTTTTTCATTTCTTTTAAAAAAAAAAAAAATCATAGGTTGTTTTGGTTTTACATTCTTTAAACACTTCATTTAATTTTGTTGGAAATACAAAAAGTGCTGAATTATGTCTATTATTACAATTAAATTTTTGTGAATCAGTTGGTATTGAGGTATCAAAAGCTCATAAACTTCACTTTGGACAAAATGAAGCTTTATATGCAATGCTTCTTTGGATGAGGAATAAAAGGACTTTAGCATTAGAATACTTAGGAAGGTTAGTTTATTCTTAATTAATTAATTGCAAAAAAAAAAAAAAAATATCTAAACCTTACCATCATATTAGAGCAAAATCTTTGTGTGATTATAGTGATTCAATTGAAGATTTAAGGACTTATTATATTCTAAGATCAACAATGCATTTATCCTCTGGTCGAATTCGAGAATCAATTGAAGCAATGGATACTGTTGTCTCAATTTATCAAAAACATACAACTCATTTTGCCCATGGACATTCAATTAATGAGATTTATATTGATAAAGCTTCTATTACTTTATTAGATGGAGAATTTGAACAACATCGAGATGATTTAGCTTCTGTAATTATTTTTGATTTTGATTTGATCCTTTTTTCCTTTTTTTTTTTTTTTCAACAGAAACTTACTTTCCCTTTTTTTCCAAAAAAATTTTCTCCAAATAGATTTATGAAGTTTCTGTAGGAAATTCTAATGATGGCGCAATTGTTGAAACTTCATGTGTAGTGATTCAATCTTTATTATATGCTCCACCTCCTTTCCCAGAAGGAGCCACAGATGTTAGACAATGGATCTCTATTGTTGAGGAAATGAATGATACTTGGGAAGAAGCACATAAATCAACTCTTCATCAACTTAATATGGCTTCAACTTTATGCTTATTTTATGCTTATCAAAAATCTCCAAAAGCTAGCAATTCAATTCAACAATTTTTATCAGTACTAAGTGATTCATCATCAAGATTTTCATCTCCACTAGGATACATTGTTGCTTTATCATTATTCAATTTTGTAATTGCATTATACCAACTAAGTTTACATTGTGATACAAAGTCAATCGATTTTCTTCTCAAGAGTTTTCAACAAGCTGAAAAAGTTTTATTAATTTTAAAAAATCGTTGGGCATTTGCAGAACCAATTCACTTCCTTGCTCTTGGACATATTTATTGGCTTAAGAACTCTCCTAAAAAAGCTTTGAGTGCTTGGAGAAGTGGAATTAATCGTGTGGATCAAATCTCTGATAATTTAAAGTATTTGAAAGCTATACTTCAAGTTAGAATTGTTCGATGTTCTCAAGGATCAGATGCTTTAAAAACAGAAGCTTCTGAATTTTTACAGAGTGTTGGAGCAAGAACTGAATTAACTTTACTAACAGGAGAAGACTTTTCCCCAATCCCAATCAATGATGATGACGATGAAGAAGAAATTGTCTTTTTACAAGACTAATTTTGATTTTGTTTGTTTTATTATTACTTTGTTTTTGTATTGTGTATTCTTAGATATGTTGATGATATATTTTGATAAACTTTTTTACTTTGCTTTTATTTTGATTTTTAGAAGAATCTGAATCCGAATGATTTTTTTCAAAAATTGATTATTTAAATTTCTTTATTTGCTATTTACAAAAATTTACATCTGTTTGTGCTTGACCAATTGCGCATCAACATTATTTACAAGACAATTACCACTAAAAGCAAAAAAAAAAAAAAAAAATTGATTGAATTGGTGAAGTTTCAAGAAAGAATTTCAAGAAAAGAAAAGAAAAGAGAAATAAACTTACAAACAATAATAGTAGCAACAACAACTAAGATCACTCCCCCAACAATATAAAATTTAGCATTCTTCCACCAGAATTGTTTCTTAAGCTTTCTAGATTTGCTATGAAATAATGCAGATTGATTCACCAAGTCTTCGGTCTTTTCTTCAAGTTCTTCAAGCTTCTCTCCTCTTCTAATCATTTTCTCAATATTAGATCTCATCACATTAACAGTTTCACCAAGCTCTGCATGAATTTGGGTCAACATAGTGGCTCCATAAGGTTCGTATGACCTTTAATTCATTATTTTATTTATTTTTTTATTTATTGAAAGAATGAAAGAAAGAAAGAAATAAGAACTTACATTTTTTTTTTTTTCAATAGATTTCTCTGACTTCAAAGGATTAATTAACTCAACTAGTTTGTTTGTTTGTTTCTTTGTATTTGCTATTATGTTGACTTGATTTTAATCATTTCACTTCATTTTATAGACAGTCTAACTCGTGATGACAAATCAGAAAATCAATAAGTTGAAGGATCTCTTGGCACAATCTGTTTGCATCATCAAAGAGAAAGAAATCTCCTACAAAGTTGGATGAATTGAACGAATTGAATATCGGAAACTTTCATAATTAATGTATGATATGAAGGTTCAATAGTTTGACTTATTCTAAAACTGATTGAAAAATTAAAAAGGGAACAAACTTATGATCTTTTTAATTTTCATGAGTCATGCTTTTCTGATTTAAATTTTTAAAGAAAGAAAAGACACCACTTCAAAGTAGCAAAAAATCTTAATAAAAAACACAATGAATAAATTAGCTGTGAATTGTTCATCAATTACAAATGAAGGGAAAGCAGAATGGGAAAAATTCAAATAATTGATGTTGGATTGAATTGCAATTGGAGAAAAAGTCAATAATGAATGGTTTTGTTGAAGAAAAGAAAAAAAAAGAAAAGAAAAGAAAAGAGAGATAATGGAGATAGAACTGTTTAATGTCTGTGGACATGGAAAAATTGAAGAAGTTAAAGAATTACTTCAGAATCCACAAATCAATCTTAATTGGGAGAATGGAGATTATTATTGTGCAACACCTTTTTTTATCGCTTGTGAAAAAGGACATATTGAAATTGTGAAGTTATTATTAAATGATAATAGAGTTGATATCAATAAAAAAAATAATGATGGTCTGACACCTTTTTGGATTGCTTGTTCAAATGGAAAAATTGAAATTGTGAAAGAATTATCAAGGGATGAAAGAGTTGATATCAATAAAGCAAGTAATAATGGTGAAACACCTTTTTATGTTGCTTGGTATAATGGGCATACTGAAATTGTGAAAATATTATTAAATGATCAAAGAATTGATATCAATAAACCAAATGCTATTGATCAAACACCTTTTTATGGTGCTTGTCAACTTGGACGTATTGAAATTATTAAATTATTATTAAATGACGAAGGAGTTGATATCAATAAACCAAATGCAATTGGTCAAACACCTTTTTATGTTGCTTGTAAGATTGGACGTATTGAAATTGTAAAATTATTATTAAATGATAAAAGAATTGATGCTAATAAGGCAAATAAGGAGAATGAAACACCTTTTTGGATTGCTTGTTCAAATGGAAAAATTGAAATTGCGAAGTTATTATTAAATGATAATAGAATTGATATCAATAAAGCAAATAAACATAATGAGACACCTTTTTATATTGCTTGTGATAACGGACGCATTGAAATTGTGAAGTTATTATTAAATGATAATAGAATTGATATCTATAAAGCAACAGATTATGGTTGGACACCTCTTGATGTTGCTTGTTCAAATGGAAAAATTGAAATTGTGAAATTATTATTAAATCATGAGAGAATTGATATTCAAACAAATGAAAGATATTGGCTCCCTTTTTATATTGCTTGTCAAAATGGACGTATTGAAATTGTGAAATTATTATTTAATGATAAGAGAGTTGACCTCAATAAAGCAAATAATGATGGAGCAACACCTTTTTATATGGCTTGTCAACAAGGACATATTGAAATTGTGAAGTTATTATTAAATGATAATAGAGTTGATATTAATAAAGCAAATAATGATGGTTCAACACCTTTTTATAGTGCTTGTGATAATGGACGCATTGAAATTGTGAAATTATTATTAAATGATAATAGAGTTGATCTCAATAAAGCAAATGTACATGGTTCAACACCTTTTCATGTTGCTTGTCAAGGAGGACATATGAAAATTATGGAATATTTATTGGCATATGGAAGAGAAATCAATTTAAATGCAAAAAATAATGAAGAAAAAATGGCAATTGATTTTGCAAGAGAAAAAAAAGTCAAAGAAAAAGAACCTTGGGAAAGTGAAGAAGGATTTCGACAAAGAATAGCAAAATGGACAAAATTTGTTGAATTATTGGAATCATTTGAAAGAAACCCGGATGAAACAAGAATAAATCTGAGAATAAAACTTGGATTTGCTGGTAATAATTTTTATTCTCTTTTTTTAAAAAAAAAATATTGTTCCTGTATGTAAACATTATTTTCCCATAGATTATCAATCTGCTTCTATCTATGCAATTGTGGTTCTCCTTTCTGATCATTATTTAAAGTTTAAAGGACATTTGATTGATTGAACAATTTTATTTCCCAAATGTAACAAAAGTAAAGGAAAAAATCTGATTTACTTTTTTTTCCTTGAAAGAAAGACATCAATCTTTGTTCTTTGGATCAAGATGAAAGAATTAAACTTGGAAGAAGTTAAATGATTGAATAAAAGAGAACTTTGAGTGATTTCTTTTGAAGTTTCGAAAAAAATCCTCTCTGACATTTCATATTGATTCAACCCATTTGTTCTTGGATGTTTTGCTTTGACTTCTTTGATTTTTATTTTTTCATGAATCAGTCTTTTTTTTTTTTTTCTTTTTTTTCTTTTTCAACTCAACCCAAATTAAAATTTCTTTCCAATTTAATTTCAAAGATTTTTAAATACAACTTTATTAGAAAACTGTTCCAAATTTTACAACATTGCATTTTCAGTTTTTTTTTTTAAAAAAAAAATTGGGTTGTTGAGGTTAGTTCAAAGAGCATTTCTTATTGCAACAACAGTCGTCATTTTCTTTTTTGTTTTTGTTCTTATTCGTTGATGACCCTTATGGCGACTTATTTTTGATTGGGTTTTTTGCTTATTGATTTTGTTGTCAGTATAAATACTTCCCTTTTTATTTTTTTTTTTTTCTTTCTTTTTTCAAAAATCCTCTCTCTCTATCTCTTCTTCTCTTTCTTTAATTCCATTTCTCCATTCTCTTCAATAACTCTTTTTAAATTGAACATTCAACAAGATTCAAATAACTTCTTTTTTTCTTTCTTGATATTCATAACTTCATACTTTTCCCCTCTCTCTTTCTCTCTTTTATTCTTTTTATTCTTTTTTGTTTTTGCAACAATTAATTTCGTTCTTTTTTCCAGTCCAAATTTTTTCAGCAATATTAGTTTTTAACAAATATAAAGAAAAATATCTCAAAAGTTTAGAATTTTCAAATTTCAACTTCAACTTGATAGGAGGAATATTATAAACTAACTTTAGAAGCAAAAAATGAAACAATTTATTTTACTCTTACTTTTCATTGCCATTTCTTCAATTATCCCTTGTAATTCAGCAAAGGAAACCGGTTTCTTATCATTTAGTTCTGAAAAATACTCTCTTGGTGATTTAGAATCTATTTATGATGTTTTACAATTAAATAAGGAAAGTCAAAGTGAACTTCATATTAACTGTATAAGTTCTCATAATCCACACCATCCAGATTGTCCAACTTGTTTTTCTCCAACTCAAATCTTTCGATTTTTAGGATATGATGAAGAGAAAATCCTTACTAATTCTCAATTTTTAGAATTAGCTCCAACTCTTCTTTCAATGACTGGAATGTCTCAATGTAAAAGAGATTCAATCCCTCACATTTATTCACGAACTCTCTTAAAATCGGATTCACCTATCATCTCAAATTCAACTGAAATCTCAAAAGATGTTTGGGTTGCAACTTATGTCTCAGTCACAATTGTGAGTCTCTTTGCACTCCTTGGACCTGCTTTAATTCCTTTCCTTGGAAGAAGTTGGACTTCAACTTTAATCGATTTTCTTGTTAGTCTTGGAGCTGGAGTTTTGATTGCAGATGGATTTTTACATTTAATTCCACAAGCTCTAGGAGTTCATTCACATGAAGAGGAGGAAGATCATGATCACACCAATGGTCTTGATGATGAAGCAGGGATTCTTCATGAACCAGATTTCTCTTCACTTTACATTTCTTTAACAGTTTTAATGACCATCTACTTGTTATTCCTCATTGAAAAAACTATCCTTCCTTTCTTTGGACTTGGTCACTCTCATGATGAAACCCCAGACTTTCATTCACATTCTCGTCCTCATTCACATGGACCTAGTCATATGCACTCACATAGTCATACTCATTCACATGATCATGCTCATTCTTCCCCTCCACCTCCACCTCCAACTTATGGCGCTGTTCGTAGAGGTTCAGATCAAAGCTCAACTACAGACTTTGCAGTTAGATTAACAGATTCAGAAACAGAACAACTTGTCACTTCTCCTAAAAAGAGAGTGGAAATCACAATCAATAAATCAGTTGGTTGGTTCATATTTGCTGCTGATATTGTCCATAATTTTGTTGATGGAATTGCAATTGGTGCATCATTTGCTGTTTCTAGAGAAACTGGAATCTCAACTACTTTAGCTGTCGTTCTCCATGAAGTTCCTCATGAAATTTCAGATTTTGCAATTTTGATCTCAGCTGGATTCTCAATTAAAAAAGCGATCTTTTTAAATATTATTGATCAAGTTTCAGCATTTGCAGGAGCAGCACTAGGAGTTTATTTGGGTAGTAGCCCAACAGTTGTTAATTATATTATTGCAGCAACTGCAGGAATGTTTTTATATTTAGGATTAATTGATTTACTCCCACTTTTAGAGGTGAAGCATGGTGAATCAGAAAGTAAAGTCAAAGTTTTATTTCGACATTTTGGAATATTATTAGGTGTACTTTTATTAATCATTGTTTCTGTATACGAAGAAAAATCTCATGAACATTAAATTATGAATATTTTTTTTTTAAAAAAAAATTAAATCATAGTCTTTTTTTTTTTTGTTGATTTGACAAACTTTTTGGGCATTAGCTTGGAAATGAGACATCAAATCCTCGTCTTATTTCTTTGATTCTGTTCATTTCATTATTTTTTTGAAAAGTACTCCTTTTTAAAAAAAATATGAAGAAT
>Ga0209960_1003838_pt1 | contig 12300 bp, 13 predicted proteins | sample ThiBiot_500_plan_2_FD_183947 | JGI IMG/M metagenome (GOLD analysis project Ga0209960, IMG submission 183947) | Wastewater bioreactor microbial communities from Cape Town, South Africa - Thiocy_expt_500_plan (SPAdes) | ecosystem: Engineered > Bioreactor > Thiocyanate-remediating >... | reverse complement strand
CAATTTAACTCAATGTGAAAATTTAGACGGTTTAATTTAATTTCTTAATATTTCTTATCAAAAGACAATTTTTTATTGAATGAATATTCAACTTTTGGATTTTTTTTTTACATAGATCTCAAATTGCATCTTGCAAGTACTGATTATGGAAATTTCCTTCAAAATGAACCTTCCCCTCTTGCCACAACTACTATTGCACAAGTATTTTTTTTACTTCCCATTTACCATTTCTTTTTCAATTTCACTTTCTTCTATACCTCTTATTCATTTGTTTCAATTTTTCTTGTTTGTTTTTTCATTCATTTATTCATTCATTCTTTTTTTTTTCCTCTCTTCCTTTTTTTTAAAAAAAAAACAAATAATATTCAATTGATGTCTCATATTCTACCTTTTAAAATTTCAGAAATGTACCGAAAAACTTGTTGCCGAATTCAAATATCTCAGAGCACATGCAGTTGAACCACTTGCCACTTTCTTAGATTATATTACTTACAGTTACATGATTGATAATGTCATTTTATTAATTACAGGAACACTCCACGAACGTGATACACATGAATTAATTGAAAAATGTCATCCATTAGGCATTTTTGAAGCCATGGCAACATTATGTGTTGCAACTAACACTCAAGAATTATATAACAGCGTCCTTGTTGATACTCCCCTTGCCCCTTACTTTGCTGCCTGTCTCTCAGAACAAGATTTGGATGAAATGAACATTGAAATTATTCGTAACACCTTGTACAAGTCATATTTGGAAGACTTTGCTCGCTACTGTGAAAAATTGGATGGTCCTACTAATGAAATCATGGGAACCCTTTTGAAATTTGAAGCTGATCGTCGTGTGATTAACATTACAATCAACTCCTTTGGAACTGAGTTATCAAAAGATGACAGAACAAGTTTATTCCCCAATTTTGGAGTCCTCCACCCAGATGGTGTTGCAAAATTATCAAAAGCTGAAGATATGGATTCCGTCATTGCAGCTATGGCCTCTTACCCTCACTTCTCAAAAATGTTTGATGATGCAAATGACAGAAGTCTTGAGGATCGCTTTTTTGAATATGAAGTTAGCTTGAACAGATACTCTTTCTTACAACAATTCCATTATGGACTCTTTTACTCATTTTTAAGATTAAAAGAACAAGAAATCAGAAATATTGTTTGGATTGCTGAATGCATCAGCCAAAATCACAAAGAAAAAATCAATAGTTACATTAATATATTTTAAACCAAATTTGTCCCTATTTTGAAACAAAAAACTGAACATCAATAAATAAATCAGAGATAAAAAAAAAAAAAAATCTTTCGTTCATTCATTTTTTTATTTATTTCTATTATTTTCTATTCTATTCTAATAAGATTCTTATTCAATAAGTTTCTCATTTTCTTTGAGTTCAAATATCAATACAAAAGTCTATTTTTTATTTTTTTTTTTTCAAAATCTTTCTTTTTCTTTAGCGATTGCTCGAAGCCATTCTTCCATAACTTTCCTACTTTCTGCTTTTAAATGATATTTTCTTGCACTAATTATTGAGTTTATTTTTTCGTTAATCGATGAAATAAATAATATAATAATATAATATAAACAATAAAATACCCTGTAATAATAAGGAAAGAATGTTCTTCCTCTGGATTATCATTTAATACACTCAAGACATGAGAGTCAACAATAGATATCTAAAAACAGATAAAAATTTCGAATAAAAAAAAGTTCAGGGAGAAAAAAAATTCTTTTTTTTTACCTTCCCTCTAGCATGTTGACCAGTATCAGATGAAGAATAATAAAATAGATGGCCATTTGCTAAAATAAAATATCTTTGTTGAAATGCAGAGTTAAAATATCCTCGTTTGGATAAATATCCTTCTTTCTAAAGATATTTTTGAATAAGTTATTTGAATGATTTTTTTTTTTTTTTTTTTTTTTCAATTTTTTACCGTTGGTGTAGTTCCTTCTTCATTTGGAATGAATTCAAGTGAAACTTGTTTCTCAATTACTTCTTGAGCTAAATTTCTAAAATGTTCTCGAATCTTTCTAAGAGAATGAACCCATAATAACATATCTTCTTTTGTTGCAGCCTTTTTATTGAATGGAAAAAAAAAAAAAAGAGAAGATTGATAACATGAAATAAATAAATAAATATAAATAAAATAATGAATTACCTGTAATTTATAAATACGCTTTGAAGTTTTGATTTCAAATTCAGCATTATTATAACAAGGATCAATTGCTAAAGCTTTTTTATTAAATAAATAAAATTTTAATGATTGGATTGTTCTCATAAAAAAGAAATAAATAAATACAATCAGCAATATTAATGAGTCCAATTGCATCTTGAAGATTGTCATCATTTGTTGCATGTGTTTTAAAATAAAACAAATTATTTGTTCTTGTTGAAAATAATCTTTTTTTCCATGCTTTAATAGGTCCTTCAGCACCTTGTTTCATCAAATATCCTTCAATATCAAATAATTTTCCACTCTGTATTGTTCATTTAATAATTTATTTTGAAGAAAAGAAAAGAAATTCTTAAAATCAGAAAAAAAAAAGAAAAAAAAACTAACATTTGATTGAACTTGTTCTTCATCTGTTTTTCTCATCTCTAGAAAATGACTCTGATTCATTTGAAAAAATATTTTAGTTTTTTTTTTTTTTTGGAAATAATAAGTGAATTAAGAAAGAAACCTTGTATATTAATGGAGGTATTTGGATTAATTCATCATCTTGAAAGAATCGAATAAATTCACCTCTTCTTAAACAAAGTGAATACTCAGAAGCAAGTGGATTTTTTTCACTTAAAGTTTTATGAACTTGACCAACAGTTGTTGTAACATCAACACGAGAAGTAAGTTTACAATCCAAAGAAGGGATAGTGACAATAACACTTGTTAATATGAGCTTAATATAAAAGAAAAAAATTAGTAAAAAATTGTTAAAATTGATTAATTGATTTAAAAAAAAAACTACATTTTTTCTTAAATCACTTGGAGAGACTTTAATTAAAGATAACACCCACTCCTCACTCTCCCGAGCTGTATCTGCAACCATTGTATAACTTCCTATATTTGAATGAATCTTATTATTAAATTTTCTTACAAAAAATAAAATAAAGATTTTCAAATGGTACCATTAATTGTAACAAGTTCAATTGCAGAATCTGAACTAGCACGAAGAACAACTCCTCTAAAATCTTCTGTTTTTAATGATTCCAAAGGTGTTTTTGACTTTTTTTTTTTTTGAAAATTATAATCAATAAATCAATCAAATTGGATGAAATTAAGTTGAATGAAGAATTGAATAATAAATAAAATTAAAAGAACTTACTCCTTTTGAAAATATATACAAAAATTTTGCGTTTAAAACAAAAACTCTTCTAACCCAATTCTTCTCTCCAACTTGAAAAAGTAATACACCTTCTTTAATTGCTTTTTCAGGATCTGTTGGTGGAATTAGATCAATTCTTTCTGCAGGGATTCTTTTCAATGAGAGTGATTTTCTTAATATTGAAGATGATCTACTATCAGAAGCACTCGTTGACTCATTTCCATCAAATGTTTGACTCCAATTTTGATTTGCTCCAAGACGAAGACCTGATTTATCTAAATGTTTTGATGATAGTTCTTTCTTGAGTCCCTCAGGGAAGGGTTCGATTCCAGTCCTTAAATCTGCTGGAGTTTCTCCAATAAAGTATCTTTTGTTATCTTTTTTCATTTATTGATTTATTTTCGATTTTGACTTTTCTTCGTTATAAAAAAAAAAGGAAAACAGAACAAAAAATTAATATGAACCATCAAAGACTTTTAAAAATGACTGAGTCCTTCTTGACATTCAATTCAATTGTGATTGTTTCTTCTCTTCTAAAGTTTTATTAGTAGTTGCTTTGTGTTGTATTGTGTTGTTGTGACCCTGTAGATCCTTTCTATTTATTTAAAAAAATAAAACGAAATTCAATTTTTTTACAAGAAAAAAAAAAACAAAGCCGTCTGAGTTGAACAAAAACAAAACTTTGTCTGAAGATCTTTTTTCACAACAAATAATAACGTTTAATGTTTGAATTGAATGAAAAGAGTTGTTTTTTATTTTGAGTCAAATTTAAAGAACTCAAGAAAAAAAAAGAAAAGAAAAAAGAAAAGAAAAAGTGAAAGTCAAAACAAAAATGAAGGGAGCAAAAGCAAGAAACCAACCTTTGTGAAATAGCAAAAAAGCAGCTTTTTTCTTTGTTAAATATCAAATGTTTGAATATAAGAAACCTTTTCTATTTGTATTTGTATTTGTATTTGTATTTGTATTTGAAGAGAATCGTGGCTTTTTGCTTTTAGTTTTTAGTTTTTAGTTTTTAGTTTGCTTCTGATTTTTTGGTTTTTTAGCTTTTGTTTCTTTTGTTCTTTGATGGTCCAAAAGTCAAAAAAAAATAAATAAACAAATAAGAAAGAAAAGGAGTGAAAAAGGAAAAAATTTCACCTCTTTTGACAAATCCCGTATTTTGATTTCCCTTTTTTGTTTCTTTGGTCACCACTTTTTTTTTTTTTTTTTTCTTCGGGCAATTTGTGGACAAAGGAGGAACAAAAAAAAAAGAAAAAAGAGAATCCATGCCCAACATCTTCAAGCTATTCTCTTCATCTAATAGAATGTATTTAATTATTTTTTGTTCAATGAAGTTGAAAGAAAATGAACTTGAAAAAAAAAAAAATTTTTTTTTTCTCGATTTCAGATGCTTTATTTTGTTTGTTTTAGGAGAATCCAATGGTTATGTCACGTTAGATAAGCAGACAAAGGGCGCAAATAAATAATTGGCCGAAAAAAAAAAAAATGGAGAAAACAAGAAACAAAAAACAAAAAAATTTTTTACTCAAGCATTCAAGTTCAATTTTACAATTTCAATTATAATTGAAAGTTTTAAGAAGCAATTCTCAAAAACTTTGATGTGAAAGAGTTTAACATTTTAAAGTTTTTCTTATTTCTTTTTTCATTTTCTCAATCTTTTTTGGCATGAAATTCTCTAATTTCAAAAAATAAAAAACAAATAGAGAACAAAGAAGCACCATTACAAAACGATTTGTGGTTAATTAGTTGATGTAGAATCCGCTTCTGATAGAAAAAAAATTGGAGCATTTTTGAACTTAAGAATTTTGGAGATTTAACTTTTTTTTTTGAAATAAAAATGGGTGATCCAGAAGAGAATGAGGAATTAAAATCTTTTCGACTTGCTTGGAAATATGATTTGGAAAATCGATTTGCTGATGCAGTTGGTTTATATAATCAAGCTTTGGTATTAGAACAAGAAGGAAAGATTTCTGAAGGTTGGCTTTTATAAAATTTAAAAAAAAAGCAAATATTGATATTAAATTGACATTTAAACTTTATCAATTATCATTTTTTTTCTTTCTTAAAAGCAATTGAAACTTATCGACAAGCATTTCGTCAGAATCCAAATGTAGAAAAATCCCTTGGCTATTCTAATGTATCTTTAATCGGTCACCAAATTGAATCAGAAATAACAGCCTCTGAAAATAAATCTAATCCAGAAAGAAACAATACAAATGGAGAAAAAGAGAAAGAGAAAGGAAAGGAAAAGGAAAAGGAAAAAGAAAAGGAAAAAGAAAAGGAAAAAGGAAAAGAGAAAGAGAAAGAAAAAATTTCAAAAGAACTAGAAAATATTCAATCTCAACTTTCATCAACAACTCTTCAATCAAAAGTTAATGACCCTCTTTTAAAACTATTTTTGGAGCAAGAAATTCAAGTAGAACCAGAAAAATCACTTAAAGAAAACCAACTCCATATTTCTCATCTTCCACATGAAATCATAGTTTCTATTTTCCAAGTTTTATGCTCAAAAGGAGTCTATGTTTTATACCCTCTTACTCAAGTTTGTAAACAATGGTATATTTACACTCAAGATCCACTTGTTTGGAGACATGTCTGTCATTTATTCTGGAGAAAAGATTACGAACTTAACTTTAAACTTTATTTAGATTGGAAGAAAATGTATCAAGAGAGACCTAGAGTTCGATTTGATGGTATTTATATCAGTAAATTTAATTATATTCGCCAGGTTTGAATCAAGAAAAAAGAATTCCTTTTTTTCAAATGTTAACTACAACTAAATAAAACAAAAAATTAAATTAAAGGGACAAGCTGAAAACAGTTATTATCGACCAGTTCATATGGTAACTTATTATCGATATCTTAGATTTATGAAAAACATGACAGTTCTCTCTTTCGTATTTTTTTTTTCTCTTTGAATTAAATTTTAAATTTTTTTTTTTTTTGTTTTTTTTTAACTTTATTTTTATTTATTGGTCTTCTTTTTAAACTTTTTCCTCTTTTTTTCTTCTTTTTTTTTCAGCTTACAACAGATCACCCAAATCAAGTTCTCCCTCAAGATAAAATGACTCTCAATCAAAAAGGAGTTTTTCAAGGTACTTATAGTCTTGTTGAACATTTAGGAGTCACTTCTCCTACAAAACCCTACCTAACAATTGACGCAAAATTGAAGGACCCTTTAAAACCCAAATATCTCTACTTCATGTCTTTTGATCTTTCCTCAACTTATCATGGTGGAAGCAATAAAATAGCTTGGAGAGAATATTATAGCACAGATTTGGATGGTACATCTCCAGTCGTTTATCCAATTGAAAAGCTTCGAAATTATTACTTTTCTAGAGTTCGTCGATATGCATAAATAAGTTTTGAATTTTTATTTTTTTATTTTTTTATTTTGATGTATAAAAATTCTTTAATAATAATTATTTTCCAAGTTTTCTTTTTTTTTTTTTAAACAGAGTTCGTTAATCGATTCCCATTTTTGACATCCTCGCTCCACTTTTTTCAAAGTTTCTATTTTCTTTCACTTTTTTCATGAAATGTAAATAAAATAAAAAGAAACAATGTTCGATTTCAAAGACAAAATAAATCAAATATTTTCAATAAATGAAAGGGGAGAAATTGTTTTATCAAAAAAGTTTTCCTTTTTTTTCCCCAAAGGAAAAAATTCCTAACCAATCACCCAACTAAACCAACCAATCGAGAGGAGTCAGTTTATTTACTTATAATATATTAATAGGTAGGTAGAATTTCAGGGTTTCGATGCCTCATTGCCGACTCCTCTTCCTCTTCCTTTGCTTTATTTCCCTCTTACTTGCTGATTCTAATTGTCCTCATGAAGATTCAGCTTTAGTCAATGTAAAGATTTCTATTCTATTCTTTTTTTTTTCTCTTTTTCTTTTTTTTTTGAATTTCTTTGGCTTTGACTTTTTTTTTTTCTTTGACTTTTTGACTTACATTGTTTATGTTTTCATTGAAGACAGTGAAAAAGTTGTAGATAAGGTCAATAGAATTGTCTATTGATTGTTTTTTTTGTTAAATCAGGACTGTTCTTATTCTTATTCTTGTTTTATTTATTTTTTGTGTTTTTTGGTTTTTTGATTTTTTTTTCTTGTTGTTCAAATTTTCACCTTTCTTTCATTTTTTGTTGTTGTTGTCCCAAAATTTTGATAAGAACACATCCTGAAGAAACTATAAGAATAAGATTCCTTTTCAAAAATAAAATCACAAATACCCAAATCAATTTCAATGAAGACTTCATTCAAATGAACCTCAATTTTTTTTTTTTTCATTGATTCAATTCGAATCAACGAAGAAAAAAATCATTGAATCATATATTGACTTGTTATTTTCTTTTCTTTTGATTCAATAGTGGTCAACAACTTTTGGGAGTGCAACTGCAGGGTCAGTTATTACAATCTCTCCAACTCAAAAAATTCGTTATGACTTACAAGGATCTCCTGTTTATGGAGGAATCGTCGTACAAGGATTGCTTGTTTTTGATGATTCAAAAAATGTTCATTTGAATACCAGTTATTTAATCGTTGTTAATGGAGGAAAGTTTGTTGTTGGTTCTGAATGTTGTCCTTATACCCATAAAGTAATCTCTATTTTTTTCTTTTCTTATTTATTTATTTATTTCTTTTTTTCCCCCTCTTTCTCTGTTTAATTGTAGGCTATTATCACATTACATGGTGCAAAAAGTACTGATAATAATTACTTGGTTGGAACTAAAGTATTAGGAGTTGTTGAAGGAGGAACAATTGAACTTCACGGAAAAGTTTCAGGTCAATATTTTTCATATTTATTGATTTCTTTTTTTAAAAAAAACAAACTTTATCAAACCATACTATAGGACCTTCTTGGACAAACCTTGGAGCAACAGCAGCAAAGGGCGCAACATCTATAACTTTAAGAGAAACTGTTTCATGGAAACCAGGAGATAGAATTGTTTTAGCTTCAACTGATTATAATGGAGATTATGTTAGACTTTTTCCTTTTTTCTTCTTTCTTCTTTTTAATTTTTTTTTTGTTAAATTTATAAAATGAAATTAGGCTGAAGAAAGAACCATTTCAACAGTTTCAGGGAAAGTTATCACTTTTTCTCCTCCACTATCTTGGACTCATTATGGTGAAATTTATGGTGCAGCTGATCAAAGAGGTGAAGTTGCTCTATTGACTAGAAATATTCTTATTACTGGAGCTGTGGATAGTGGAGATGCTGTTCAATTTGGAGCTCATTTTATGATGAGAGATAACATTGCTGTATTATTTATTTTTCTTTCTTTTTCTTCTTCATCTTTTAATTGATTTTTGATAAAAATAAAAATGATTGACAATAACAAATGAAATAAAATAGGCTGCCCGAATTCAAGGAGTTGAAATTACAAAATCTGGTCAAAGACCTACTCTTGGAAGATATCCACTTCATTTTCATCATGTTGGAGATGTCTCAACCAAAGCTTATGTTAAAGATGTCTCAATACATCATAATTATCAAAGATGTTTCGTTTTTCATGCATCTGATGGACTTATTGCTCATCGCAATATTGGTTATTCAACTCTTGGGCATTGTTTCTTTATTGAAGATGGAATTGAAACTAACAATCAAATTTGGTGGAATTTGGCAATAAGTGCAACAGCTGTTCCAAATGGAGACCCAAATCAATTATTAAAGAGTGACGAAGAACCTGCTTGTTTTTGGATCACACATCCAAATAATGATGTTCGATATAACGTTGCATCTGGTTGTGATTTTGGATTTTGGTATGCACTTCCTGCTAATCCAACTGGTGATCATTTAGGGTATAACAAAAATTCATTATTTTTATTTTTATTTTTATTTTTCATTTCAAATATCCCAAAATATTTAGAGTAACTGGAATTAATAATCGTCGTCAACCTCTGGGAGTTTTTGATGGAAATAAGGCTCATAGTATTGAACTTGATTGTTTATTTGTTGATAATGGACCAAGACCTGATACCTCAGTTGAAACAAGTTTTTTTTTTTTTGATCAAAATAATTTCCTGAAATCAATTTTAATCTAATTCAACCCATTCAAGCATCATATTCTCCAATTCAATGTCCTGTACCATGTCCTGATCCTAGTAATCCAGGAGAAACACTTCCAGAAGTTGCTGTTCCTGCTGTTTTCAAAAGATTTACTGCATATAAATGTAGAAACCGTGGAGCATGGCTAAGGTATTCAAAAAAATTTCTAGAATAATAGACTCATAATAGTAATAATAATAAATCAAATAAAAAGAGGAGAAAATTTATATATTGAGAATTCGGTTTTTGCTGATTGTGCAATTGGAGCAACTCTTGCAATTTCTGGTTCTGCAGGAAGAGTTTCAACAAGTATCTTTTATGGTGAAACTCCAAATGTAGGAAATCAACTTGCAAACTGGGAACCTGTTGGACCAACTGGAAGATCTCTTCCAAAACCTTGGGAGAAAGGATATCCAATCAGAGGATTTGGTTCCTATTTTTCTCTTTCTTCCATTTCTTACCTTTCTTACCTTTCATAAAAAAAAAGCAAAATCTTATATTTAATTCATTTTTTTGAATAGAATTTTATGATGGACCTGTTTTCCTTCAAAATTGTCATTTCAAAGATTTTATTCCAAATGTGGATAGAACTGCTTCTTCAATTTCTATGTTAAGAGAAGATCGTTTTTCCATTGCGACAACCAATTCAGCATCAGGAGTTACTTTTCTTTCTTCAGTTGATAGAAAATTACAATTTCCTGATTATACTCATGATGGTGATAAAAATTCTGTAATTTTTAATTCATTCATTCATTCTTTCTTTCTTCCTTTATTTGAAAATAAACAAAAATAAAAATAAAAATAAAAATAAAAGATTTTCGTTGACACTGATGGAACAATTTCAGGAAGACCTCCAGCAAATGGTAAAAGAGCTGTTCTTGTCAATCGAAATCCTTTCCTCCAAACTCCTAGTTGTCTTTCAATCACTGATTCACAAAGTATTCCTTACTTATTAAACAAAAAATGATTCAACTTTTGAATAATTTTTTTTTTTGAAAAAAAGTGTTTGTTTGTCCTGATCATTTTGCCTTGCTTGATATTCATCCTGAGGGGATCTCAAAGTGGTATACTAATGAACCAAATCCAGTTTTACTTTATAGAGATGATTTACTTGAACCTTTTGGAGTTTGTGGAAGCGGTAATCATTTTCTTTCTTTTCACTCTTTTTATTTTTTTTGCAAAATAACAATATAACAACAATAATAATTATAATAGGAGAAGATTGTCCAAGAGCAAATAACGTTTATCCATCTTCTTATGAATCTACTGTAGTCCTTCATCGATCTTATAAATTAGGATTTAGACACTCACCACCAACCGCTGTTGAATTGAATTTATTATATGTTGATCAAAAAAGTACAGATGCAAACTCATCACCAACCCCTACTGATGGAGGATTTAACTACATTATGATTTCTATATGTTTTCCACCAGGTACAACTGTTACTAAAGTAAGATACAGTTGGAAGGAAACAACAATACCAAATACAAGTGCAGAGAATGTTCTTCAAAAAACTTACACTTCAAACTGGGCTACACTTGGTGATAAAATGTGGTATATGGATCCAAATGGATTATTTACAACGAAACTTGTTCCATATGAAGCTAGAACTGAAGCAAATAAGGTTTGATTTATTTTATTTTTATTGACAATTATTTTATATTTATTTTCATCTAAATTGACCATAATTTTTTTTTTTTTTTTTTTTTTTTTTTTCTGTTTTAGTATGAAGCTTGGCCTGGAGCAAATGTTCGAGTTGAAGTTTCTCTTCCATCTGGAGGTAACAATTTAATTAATTAATTAATTAATTAATTATCTTCTTTATTTCCTAAAACTCTTTCTCTTTAGCACCTAGTACATCAATTACTACATGTTCTCATACACCTGTTGCTCAAAAAACTGATGAAGGACTTCCACCAACTGGAACTCCTCCAACTCCTCCTTCCTTTACCTCACCTACTCTTATTGTCTTTCAAAATGATAATTATGAATGCAACAACCCAACGCCTACTCCAACATCAAATCCAACCTCAAATCCCACAACTGATCCAACAGCAAACCCAACAACTAACCCCACAACAAACCCAACAACTAACCCCACAACAAACCCAACTTCCAATCCCACTTCTAATCCTGGATCAACTACTGGACCTACCAACAAACCAAGTACTTTTCTTTCTTTCTGCATCCTTTTTAAATAAAAATAAAAATCAAAAATAAAATAGTTTCTGGAAGTGAAAATCAAGAAGGACTTCCTCCTGCAGCGATTGGAGGTATTTATATCCAAATTTTGAATTGGAACAAATATTGACTTTTTTATTTTTTAAAAAAAAATGAATTAGGAATTGTTGGAGGGCTTGTCATTATTGCACTTATTGTATTAGCTGGAATTCTCTTCTTGGTCCTGAAAAAGAAAAAATTAGCATCAACAATGAAAACTCCATCACAAGATAGATTAACAGAAATGAAAAGTTTTATTTTTTTGAAAAAAAAAAAATCAAAAAGAAATCAAATTTTCTAATAAAATTCTTATTAGCTCCGCCAGTTCCTAATCTTCCTCCTAACTGGGAAGTTCTCTATGATCCCGAAACTAATCAACCATATTATGCAAATTCTAAAACTGGAGTTACTCAGTATTTCTTTCTTTCTTTTATTTTTATTTTTTAAAAAAATTAATAACAACATTCAATTTTTTTTTTCATTTAATTAATTAGATGGGAATTTCCAAAAGCTAACTCAAATTATTAGGGTATTGATTGCTTGAGTTGTAATCCTTTAATTCTATATATTTGATCTTGTAATAAATAAATAAAAAACAATTCGATGAATAAAAAGTTGTGTTGTGATTGTTACACAAAAATTGGATGAAATGTTTTTTTTTTTTTTTTTTTTTTTTTTTTTTTTTTTTTTTTTTTTTTTTTT
>Ga0209960_1003831_pt1 | contig 12318 bp, 12 predicted proteins | sample ThiBiot_500_plan_2_FD_183947 | JGI IMG/M metagenome (GOLD analysis project Ga0209960, IMG submission 183947) | Wastewater bioreactor microbial communities from Cape Town, South Africa - Thiocy_expt_500_plan (SPAdes) | ecosystem: Engineered > Bioreactor > Thiocyanate-remediating >... | reverse complement strand
AAAAAAAAAAAAAAAAAAATTTTTTTTTTTTTTTTTTTTTTTTTGTGTGTGTGAGTGTGTTTTTTTTAAAAAAAATTATAAAACAATGATGTTTTGTTTTATTGTAGAAGAACCTGTCTTCAAACTTTGTTTTGTAAATAAATAAATAAATAAATAATAGAATCAGTTATTATATTGAAAAAAAAAAAAGAATGAAAAATGAAAATTTTCCAGTCTTTCATTTTTGAATCATTGTTATCTTTCGTCTCGATTCCAACCCATAAACATCAAAAAAAATAAAATAAATAAATATCATGATCTCTTTTTTTTTTTTGAATCAAAATTGAACACACATCAAATCATACCATATCATTTATAACCTATAAAAATCGAATTATTAGTAGAACATGACTTAATTCAGAACAATTTTGATGAAGAAGAAGAAGAGGAATCATTCTTGAAATTTTCATGAATTTTGAGAATGTCCTTTGGTTCGAACGAAAATCAGTGCAAAATAAGATTTTTAAACCAATGAGAATTCTCGAAAATGATTATTGACCAATCAGATAAAATCTTCACCTGATCACTTTTTCACGTGGTGAAAACTCAAAAACAAAAATCAATCGATCAACAACGAAAAAAAAAACTCAGTTCTTTGTTGATTTGAATTTGAATCTTTAGAAAGAAAATAATAGAGAAGAAATACTCAACAATTTCAAAAAGTTGAGTTGGAATTCAATCTGAAAGTCAACTCCATTTGAATTTCATTGAGATCCAAAGAAATAAAGAAAGAGTTGACGATCACAATTTTTCCTGTTTTTTTTTTTTTTTTTTTTTTTTTTTTTTTTTTTTTTTTTTTTCAGAATCATTTCTTTCTAAACTTCAAGAGCAGAGAAAAAGAAAATTGGAGAATCTCATTGACATTTGGAAAAAAAAAATCAACTTCATCAACTTCATCACTTCTTTCTTTCTCAGTGTTCAGTGACAAAAAACAAAAAGAGAAATGAAAGAAGAAGAAAAATCTATGACTCAGAGAGAAATCGAGAAAGAAAGAAAAAAAAAGGCAAAAAAAAAAAAAAAAAAAATTCAAAAATCGTTGTGCCAAGGACCATTGTAATCTCTTCATTATTATAATTGATTTCACAAACAAACAACAACAAAAAACCAACACAATAGATTCATAATCAATCTGTTAAAAATATCAAACCTATTCAAAGTTTGAATCAACAACAAAAACGAAGAATTCATCAATTCTAGCCATTCAAAATTTTTTAATTTTTAAAGTTTTATGCAAAAAAAGGAGGAAATCGAAATCAAAATAAAGAAGTATGAACAAACCTATGCATGAACTTGAACGTATACATCACCTTTTAGCACAAAGAGATGAAGAAATTTATGAATTACAATTAAGAGTGGATCAATATGAAACTATCCTTGGAAATTCATCAAGTGATACAGGATCAACATCAAACTCAAATCCAAGTCAATTGTCTCAACAAGTTAAAGATTTTTATCATTATTTTGCCTCATTACCAAAAAGAGAACAGGAAAAAGAGAAGGAAAAGCTTGGGGATTTAATAGAAGATTTTCAATGTTTAACACTTTTATTAATTTCTGACTCTGAGGATTCCAATTCTCATCCGCAATCTCAATCTCAATCTCAATCTTATTCAAAGGATTTTAGTCAACCAGGTTCTTCACAATCAAAACCTAGAAAATTTTCACCAATATCAATTCGAGAAATTTACTCTAAAGAAATTTCAAATTCAAAATTTGTTGAAGCTGGAGTCAAAGAACTTGAAAAATTAAATTGTTTATATGCTTTTCCAATTAAAAAAGATTTTTATTCAGGCTTAACAGCAACTATTTTAAGTTTATTAATCCATGGAGTTCCAAATAATTTCCCCACAATTCCTTCAGTTGAAACATTTTATAGAAAATGCCCTTGGATTTCAAGATGGGCAGATCTCCAATATCCCACAAAGTTACCAGAATTAGAACAATCTGTCACTAGATTCAAGAATAATTTAAATAATTTCTCAATTTCTCAAGTAAACTTTCGAATAATGAGAGCAACTGAAATTTTCAGTCAAGAGACAGCTTGTAATGATGCAATAAATACAGCAAAGTTTTTAATGTTAGTTCAAGCAACGGAACGATATATGCAATATGTAAAAAATATCTCAGTCCCTGATTATGTCCCATTACTTTTTTGTCGAGAGGTCTATTCAAACCCTGATGAATTTCTTGTCCATTTATCAAAAATTGGGCCAAGTCTTCCTCTAGAACAAGTGGAAATATTTTTGTTAGCTGATGCATTAGCAATTAACCTTGAAATTTATTATTTACCAAAGAGTAGTGATCCTGATTTTAAAATCCTTTTTCCATTTTCTTCAAATCCAAAACATACTGTTCCACTTGTAACAATTGATGAGACATATTTTAATATTTTATTAAAACCTCAATCCCCTACAATTCAAGATCAATCACTTAATTATCATTATCATCAACAAAATCAAAGTATCCAACAACAACAACAACAACAACCTATTCAAGAAAATCTTCAAAAACAAATAACAGAACTTCAAAAACAAATTGAAGAATATCAAAAAACTATTACTGACCTTCAAAATCAAAATGAACATCTCAAAAATGAACTTCAAAATCAAAATGAAAATACAAGACTTGTATTCCAAAGACAAGCTGATCATTTTGAACAGATAATTCAAAAGCAAGAAGATAATTTCAAAGCTGAGCTTCAAAAACATAATCAACTTTTTAAAAATGAACTTCAAAAAAAAGAAATTGGATCAGATCAAAGAATTAAAATTTTAGAGGAACAATTAATGTTAGAAAAAGCTAGAAATCCATCAATTATTTTCCCTTTTGAAGAGATTGAGTTAGTTACAGAAAATTTTAATCAAAATTTCAAAATTGGTGAAGGAACATTTAGTGAAGTTTTTAAAGCCCGTTTATGTTCAATTCCTGTTGCAATTAAAAGATTTACAAAACTAGCTCAAAATCAACAATCATTTGAAAATGAAGTTTTTATCCTTCAAAAGTAAAAAAATTTTTTTTTTCTTTCAAAAATTTGGATTTTAATTTGAATATCTTTTTTTTTTTTGAAAAAAAAAAAGATATCGTCATCCACATATTGTCACTTTTTTGGGACATACAAATTTAGTTATACCAAATCCATGTTTAGTATTTCAATTTTTACCTCATGGAAATTTAAGGAATAGATTAGATCAGAAGGTAATTTGATTAATTTCTTTTTTTCATTTCTTTTTTATTTCATTTTTATGCTTATTAACAAGGAAAAAAAAAAAATTAAATCAATATAGGATGAAACTCCTATTATTCCATGGGATATAAGATTAAAGATTGCTTGGCAAATATCAACTGCACTTTCATTCCTTCATCAACCAACTTCAAAATCATCACCCTTACTTCATTTAGATTTAAAAAGTGAAAATATATTACTTGATGATCAATACGATGCCAAATTATCTGATTTTGGATTAGCTCGTTTATCATCAACAACTCTTAAAAATCAACAACAAGGAACTTTGGGTTATACCTGTCCTCATTATATTGAAACAGGAAATGCTTCTGAAGCTACAGATATTTATGCTCTTGGAATAATTTTAATTGAATTAATTACTGGGAAGAAACCTGTTTCTACTCAAAGTGGAAGACCAATCTATCTTGGAAAATATTTTAGAGAATTTGTTAAAAATGGAGAACCTATTTTAAACATTTTTGATCCTATGTTGGAGTTAAAACTTTTCACAGACAAACATCAAGAATTAATTGACTTAGTCAACAAATGTGTAGATACTCTCCCTCAAAATCGACCTACTGCATCTGAAATAGAAAAAAAATTTGATAAAATCCTTAGCAATGAAAAAGGACCAATTCAACGTGTTTGTGTTGTTTGCTTTGAAGCTCCAACAAATGCTCGTTTACAATGTGGACATGCTGCTTTTTGTCATCCTTGTGCTTTATCAATGCAAAAAAGAGGTAGTGGTTGTCCATTTTGTAGAGCTGCAATTGTAGATATTGTTCAAGGTGAATTCTTAAAGACATTCGTTGAGAGCGTGTAGATTAGTGTCAAATAATAATAATAAATAAATAAAATTATAAACATGAAATCAATTCTTTTTCATTTTCATTTTCATCTTGATTATTGATTGAATTGATTTGTATCAAAAGATTGAACAAAAAAAAAAAAAAAAATCTTGGCTTTGATTTTTTTTTTTTTGAATCTGTCAAATGTCAGTGATTCAATTCAATTCAAAACAACTATCGAAACACTTTTCTCATGATGAGAAAGCAGAAGAGACTTCTTCTTGTAATTATATTTGTGTTTCTTTTCCTTCAGTTTGTAGGTTTCAATTTGATTTTTTCATCAAAAGATGATAAAGAAGAAGTGATTTTCCCTAAACATCAAATTGTTCAAACACCAACAGAAATTCAGGTTTTTTTTTTTTTTTTTTTTTTTTTTTTTTTTTTTTTTTTTTTTTTTTTGATTTTTTGTAAAATAATTTTTTTGATTGAATAGAAGAATCAAACATTATTACGAGATTATAAACCTTCTAAAATAAGGGAACTATGGGATTCTTCATTTTGTCCTCCAAAGTTTTTTATTCCAGGTGCTAGAAAGGGAGGAACAACATCATTATTTTTGTACCTTCGAAATCATCCAGATATTGCTGCACCAAAAGAAAAAGAGATTCATTATTTTAGTATGTATTATGATAAAGGAATTAAATTTTATCAACAATTTTTCCCAAGGAAATGCTTAACAAAAGAAAGATCAAAAATATCTGGTGAAGCAAGTGTAAGTTATTTAAGTAGTTGTGAAGCACCCCATCGAATCTATGAAACATTTCCTGAATCAAAATTTATTATTCTTCTTCGAGATCCTGTATTGAATTTCTTTCGTTTTTTCTTTTTTTTTCTTTCTTTTTTCAATTTTATAATCAATAATAAATAATCTCGTTAGATTGAAAGAATCGTTTCAAATCAACTTATGAGAGTTCGTGAAAAAAAAGATTCAAATTTTAAAAAGTTACTCTTCAATGAATTTGAAAAACTTGATGCTTGTGAAAGAGATTTTTCTCATTCAACAATGGAAGAGAAAGTTAGTTCAACATGTTATTGTCAACCTTGGACTCAAAGTGTTCCAAGTTATCTCATTGATTCACTTTATGATTATCATCTCCTTCGTTGGACTCAATATTTTCCTTTAAAGAATTTTTTATTCATTTCCAGTCTTCAACTTAGCTCTCAAACTGACAAAGTTTTAAAAAGGATTGAAAGTTTTCTTGGAATCTCACATCATAATTTTGGACCTCTATTAAATGAAAGATTCAATGTCCGAGGAACTAATCAAACTGATGAATTTCTTGACCTTGAAACTAAAAAAAGACTTGAGATCTTATTTGAGAATACTTATCATAGAGTCAAGTTATTAACTGGGATTGATTTACGAGAGACTGAAATTCCAGAATCTAACTAACTAAATCAATAATCATGTATACCACTTTTATAAATGTAAAATAGATTATTATTACAATATGAATCCTTTAACTCTTGCACTTTGAAAAAATTTAGGTGATAATAAAAATCCTTCATATATTCACTTATTTATTTTTAAATACACTTTTTTTTATCTTCTTCCTATCTTCTTTCTTTTTTGTTTTTTGTTTTTTGTTACATTAGCGAATTTGTTTCTTTAATAAATACGAAGATAGAAGATATCTCGTTCCATGCTGTCCTAATCCTAACATCACCCCTTGTAGAAACGGTAATAAAATATATGTTCTAATTCCAGTTGTAAACCATATTAAACTACTCCACGTTCTCTTTGAAAAAAAGTATCTCTCTTCTTCATAGTCTTCATCATCACTTTCCTCTTCAATTTTACTCTACAATAGAAAATTGTTAAAAGAAAAAAGAATTAATGAAATTTCAAAAAAAAAAAAAAAAAAAAAAAAAATAAAAATTTTTTAAAAAAAAAAAAAAAAAAAAAAAAAAAATTAAAATTGTTTGAACAATGAAACCAATTCTTTCTAAAAAATTTCAGAACTTTTGAAAGTTAGATTGAATTAAAGGTTCAAAAGTATGAATTGGATTGATTGAATTATAAAAGTTGTTTTCTAATTATGAAAGAAATAAGATTACTTTTCTCTTGGGCATCCTTTAAAATTTTTTTTTTTTTTTTTTTTTTTGAAATTTTTTGAAATTGCCAAACCAAAACCCAAACTTCTTCTGGATTGAATCCTTCCAACTCTCCAACAAACCCAATCGAACAAGAGAAACCCAATCAATCAAACAAAATACAATCAATTTCTTTCTTTATTTTATTATTACTTTAAATTCTAATATCTTCAACAAAAGCTTGAAGGAAACAAAATTTTGTAATTTTGCAACTCCTGATTTTATCACTGAAATTCAAAAATTGGTTTTCCTTCAGATTGATGATTGATTAATTGATCAATTTTGAATCTCCGACTTATTAAAGTTTTTTTTTTGAAGTTTGGAAGGAGCTTAGTTATTCTTTATTTCTTCTTCTTGTTGTTATTATTCTTTTTTTTTTTAATCGTACACTTATTCTTCAAAATTGTTGAACTCGTTTTTGGTTGAGAGTTCGATGGTGTTGGGAATCCTTTTTTGTTTCTTGCTTGGAAAAAAGGTTTCTCTCCAAAGATGATCCGCAATTTTTAACCAAATTTCATAAGGAATATCAACTAAACTCGACTTTCTCTTTCCAATTCTTGATAAATACCAAATTTTGAAGAATGTCTAATTGTTATTGAGTTTTTAATTTTGGTTAATTAATTTCTTTTTTCACTGGAAAAAAAAATTACTTCAACAGTTTGTTGATACTCATTAGTATACAAATGATGAAGCTGAGGAGTCCATGGACCTTTTGTTTCAGAAGGAGGGAAAAAAGAAAAAAAAATTCAATTCCAATTTCAATAATAATAATGAAAAGAAATAAGAGAGGAAATAAGAAAAGAAATAAGAAAAGGAATAAGAAAATACCTTTAAAATGTACAGTGATCCATTCACGGGCTTTTGCTTCATACAATTTCTTATTTTTCCCCGCAAGGGTAATAAGTGCATCATCTCCACAATAACAACTATCATACTTAAAAAAGAGATGTTCATATATCAACGTGGATAATTTCGCGAGGGTTACAGCTGGACTCCATTGCACACTCAACTGCTCAATATTACAACAACAAATTGATCCCCACTTTGTCACAGCTGGGTGATAAATTGGTGAGACTAAATTAAACTTTGGTGGTTGGAAAGGATACGTTTGTGGGACAACATATTTCCCATGAAAGACTCCACCAGCATAAGGGTGTGGTTTATTTTCTCTATCTAACTCTGGTGCATTAAAAGTAACGTTCCATAAGAATATGTCTTCTTCTGAAGGGGAGAGGATAAAAGGTTGAGGTTCAGTAAGACTACTACGACTCGTCTGGTCAGTCGTAATGTCCTTTACTTCCTTGGTTAACCGCCGAGCAGCCATTCGTTTTTTTCCTTTTTTTTTTTTTTTTTTTTTTTTTTTTTTTTTTCTTTTTTTTTTTTTTTTTTATTTTTTTTTTTTTTCTAAAACCCTCGCCCTCAAGATATATATTACTCGAACTAATACATGATGAAATTTGTCTAAATTAAAGTTATCTTTCTTTAGAACAATACAATACAATAATAGCCTATAGGATGTTCTCCTAATAGGTCTTCAATTTTTAAAGTTGTATAAAGTTTTCGAGGTTTTGTTGATTTTAAAATTGTAAAAAATAATTTTTTCTTCTTCGCTTAGAAAATTTGGATTTTTGAAGAGAGAAAGATGATTAAATTTGCAAATATTCATGACTTCCTAGAAACCTTTCTGATTGTTTCGATTGGTATTGATTGCATTGTTTGAGGAACGCGATTTTTTAAGGAGCTGAAGGTATAATCACATTATTTTTTTCGGACTCTTCTTTTTTGTTGCCCCAAGGAATCTTACTATGAAGTCGGACTGAAGTAAAATAAGGACAGTTAGCCTTTCGCAACAATAACTCCTCATTTGAAAAAACATGATACAATTATTTTGCACCTCAATAGTAGAACATCTTGTTTCTGGATTCCTTTTAGACTCTTTTCGATAGAAAACATACCCCCAAACGCCTCGTGGTATTATGGACCAGGACATCAGCATAGGATTCACTTTTGTAAAACCAGATAGATCTGATATTTATTAGTATTTTGGAGGAGCTCATTAATTGCTTTTTCTGGAATTGAATATTTGATCATTAATTGATAGAGCGAAACACAATTATGTTCAATTTCGTTTGGTTGAACTTTAACTTCATTTCAAGTATTTTCCATATCAATGCTCAATCCTTTCTCTGAATTTCTTTCGTTAAAAGAAACTTTTGGTTGAAATTTAACTTGGTTAATATTTGTTCCATTTGTTTCACTTTGAAAAGGATGTTGAAATTCAAAATTGCCAACCGTTGTACCAACTGAATCATTGAATTCAATGTTTGCGGAGCCATTACATTCACTTCTCAGTTTTTCTCTCTCTGATTTTCCATGTAGGTAATGGATGTATATTGTGAAAGTATCAGTTAGCATCATGTTTGCAATTCATTTTAGATCTTTTTCGCTATGGGCTCGTTTAGGATATCTGTAAGCCCTAAAACTAAAAACTCAGGTCTTTCTTGATTTAGTTGTTTTTGTTTGGAATTGTTTGGAATTGCCTCTTTCAATGTTGAAACTTTCAGTGAGCAAAATTGTCATACACTCTTCAAAAATAAATGAAATCAAAAGTTCAAACCTTTTTTTTTTCTGTTTCTTTTTTTGTTATTGTAAACGATGAAGAAAGAAAAAAGAATAAAAATTTAGAGTTTTAGAGTCTTTTTTTTATTGATTTATTGATTACCAAATCCTTTGCGAACAAAAAAAAAAATGGTGGAAAAGGGGAAAACAAAAAAAATGAAACTGAAAACAATTCGTTATGCATAAAATGAATGAATGAATGAATTTAATACTGATCTTCTTTTTTTAAAAAAATCAAGGAAATAGGGACAATGGACATCAAAGGAAGATCTCTTCATTGGGTTTTAAAGATTGCTGATAGAACTTCAACAATTTCTTTCCTTAGAGTCAGCTTTCCTTTTTTTTTTTTTTTTTCAGTCTTTTGTAAACTAAGTATTCTTTATTAGAATGTTGTTGGATTGAAGGTTCTTCGTCATGAGGAGTTTACAGAGGGTTGTGAAGCAATGTGTAATGGAAAATATGATGGAAGATGGAGCAAAACAATGCTTGGATTTGGACCTGAGGTTTGTTTAAAAAAAAATTAAAGAATATCTATCTTTTTTAGAGATCAAATTCTTTAATTTTATTCATCTTTTAGGATAATCATTTTGCAATTGAATTGACTTATAATTATGGGATCAAAAAGTATGAACTTGGAAATGACTTTTTAGGATTTTCAATTAATTCAAAGAAAGGTATTGTTTCAAAATGTTTACAAGGAAAAAAAAAAGAAAACAATTTGACAACAAAGAAAATAAATTTGAATAGCTTTCGAAAATGCAAAAAGTATGAAACATAAAGATGAAGGAAAAGAATTGAGAACTGTTGAAAGTCCAGACGGATATATCTTTAAATTGTTCGATTTACCTGTAGAAGAAGGAAAAGATCTTTTTCAATCAATCTCACTTCAAGTTAAAAATTTGGAAAAATCTTTGGGTTTATTTGATATCATTATTTATCTATTTTATTTATTTGATCTCATTAAAAACAAACAAATAACAATATCAAAATCAAATTAGAATTTTGGAAAGGAACATTAGGATTGAAAGTATTGAGTCAAACAGAAAAAGAGAATTCCAAATCAGCTATTTTAACATTTGATGAATCTCAAGTTCCTCTTGAAGTGATTTTAATTTTTTTTCTGAACTGTCAAAATTTTGAAATATTTTTTTTTGAAAATTAGCTCATTGAAAACCCTTCAGTTAAAGAAATCAATCATGCTGAAGCATATGGAAGAATTGCATTTAGTTGTCCAACAGATCAGGTTTTTATTTTTTGGAAAAAAAAAAAAAACAGGAATAGGATTGGATCTGAAAAAATAATATGAATCATTATAGTTACCATTGATTGAAAAAACAATCAAAGAAAAAGAATATGTTATCTTGACTCCAAGAACAACTCTCCCAACACCAGGAAAAGCTGATGTAGATGTCATTATTTTAGCTGATCCAGTAATTTTATTTCTTTATTTATTTTTGAAAAATCATAATATTGTTATAATAAGGATGGATATGAAATTTGTTTTGTTGGAGATGAAGGATATCGTGAATTATCTCAAGTCGATGAAAAAGCTACAGAACTTTTGGATAAAGCAATTGAAGAAGATGATAGTGTTGAATATTTGGAAAAAAGGAAGAAAATGAGAGGTGAATAAATAAATAAATGTGTGAAGTCAAATTAATTGTTTGAAATTTTTTTGAATTTCCCTTGAACAAATATCCTTTCTAAAGAAATCCCTTCCTTTCTATTTACAGTTTCACGAATTACATAATCATTATTAATTGTTTCAAATCCACAACTACTAAATAAATTTTCAATTTCATCTATTTTTTTTTTTTTTTTTTTTTTTTTTTTTTTGATAATTTCTTGGGATAAAATTAAGAAATAAGTAGAAATCAACCTGTTGAAAAATAATACGTTAATGTCCCATCTTGTCTAACATAACAATTCTCTTTTAATTTTCGTCCTAAATGCAAGAAAGAAAGAAAGAAAAAATTGGTTTTTTCAAAGTATTTTTTTGTATTTAAAAAAAATTAATTGTGAAAATAACCTTTTTTAAATCTTAATTGAGCTTCATCATACAATCCATAATCTCGAAAAAAGAGAATTCCTCCTTCTTTCATTGTCTAAGATAATTGAATTATGAATAATCAAAATGAAATAAGGAAACAAATTAAAAAAAATAATAATAAATTACTTGAGCAATATTTTGAATGACTTGTTGAAAAGATTTCGTTGGAACAGCAGATAATACAAATACCAGAGTTGCAAAATCAACTGAATCTAAAGGAACTGGAAAATTTTCATTTATTTGATTTTGTTTCTCCTCATTTTGAGTTATTAGATGATTTTGAGTCATATCACAAACAAATGCACAACATCTCTCATTATTAAATTGTTCATGTTTCTATTTAATTTTTTCCATGTTATTTTTTCATTTGACTTTGATTTCAATTTTGATTTTGAAATATTCACCTTAACAAATTCTATTGCTCGAGGAGAAAAGTCACAAGCATAAGCAAAAAGACTTTGATTTTTATCTAACATAGGAAAAATAAAATTTCCAACTCCACATCCAACTTCAAATAATACTTTCTAAAAAAGTTGAAGAAGATATAAAATTCAAACAATTAAAGATTATATAGGAAAAAAATGAACATTTTCTGAACTCGCAATTTCTGTAAATTCTGCAGATGTCCAATGTCTATCTTTGAAAAAATGTGTTTGATTTCTTTTATAAAACAGATCCCAATTCTTACTTGCCTATTATATTTATTATTTCAAATAAATTTGATAATAGATGAATCAAAATAATAAGAATAAATTCTTAACCTCTTTTTCAAACTTCTTGACCCAAAAATCAGTCATTTTTGAATCATCTTGAGCCAAAATTTGTTTCGATTTTTCGATTTTTTCAATAGGAATCTCTTTTCTTTTCTCTCCATTATCTCTCTCTTGTTGAGTCCCATTCTCATCCTGATTACTCTCTTCATTTAGTTGTTGGGTTGTGTTAGTATTATCATCTTGTTGTTCTTGTTGGGACAATTCGAATGGCTTTCCCTCGTGGTTTTTGTTGATTTCTTCCATTTTTTTTTTAAAGAAAAATGGCGGGAAAAAAAAAAAAAAATTCAAAAACAAAAAAAACATGGCTGGTTTGTTTTTTTTTTTTCTTCATTTTTCTTTTGTGATTTTTTACAGTTTTAAAAGTGAAATTAGAAGGCTTGAATGACATTTATTTGAAAAATAAAGCCAAATTTTGAACTTTTGAGAGAATTTTGAATAGGAATGATGTATTATTTTTGGATAGTTTATATTTATTTTTGAGATATTTTTTTCAGAATCAGAATGTGTTAAATAGATTAGAAAATGAATCTTTCAATTTTTTGTCAAAATATTCTTTCAAACATTTTTTAATTATAAATTTTTACAATCTTAAAATATCAGAATATGATTGAAAAGAATCAACTTAAAACTTCTGATTCATTTTCTTGTTTTTTTTTTTTTTTTTTTTTTTTT
>Ga0209960_1003830_pt1 | contig 12325 bp, 17 predicted proteins | sample ThiBiot_500_plan_2_FD_183947 | JGI IMG/M metagenome (GOLD analysis project Ga0209960, IMG submission 183947) | Wastewater bioreactor microbial communities from Cape Town, South Africa - Thiocy_expt_500_plan (SPAdes) | ecosystem: Engineered > Bioreactor > Thiocyanate-remediating >... | reverse complement strand
TGACAATAAAGAACGAAGAGGTTAAAGTCAGTGTTTCAGAGAGGAGAGAAGGTGAAAAAAAGGCGGGAAATTTTGTTTTTTTTATTATAGATTTTTTTCTCCAATCAAAAATTTTTGAACGACTCTATTTTTTTTCTGAGCGAATAATCAGATTTTCAGGGATTGGCAATTTTTTTTTTTCTTTGGGATGTGAAAAATATAAATAAACCTAAACTTTTGTCTTTTTTTTTCAAAAGCAAAAAAAACAAAAAGTAACATTCTGAAGTCAAAAATATTTTCAAACATTATTATTTTTTAATATTTACATTTTAAAAGAATTTCAAAGTTAGAATTAGATACTTTTTTTTTTTTTGTTGAATTTTTGAAAGAGAGAGAGAGATTAAAATAGAAATATGGCAAGAAGAACTTGTTGTGGTGGACTTTATTGGTAATTATTTTGTTTTTTTTTTGTGATTCTTTATTTCAATTCATTAATATAAAATGTAAAATAAATAAATTTAATAAAAGGTGTCCAATTCAAATTATTGAGTGGAGATTTGTACCAGAAAGACTAGTTCCTTTAGAACATGTTCATGTTGAAGCATGTATTGTTGATACAACAGCAGAAGTTAAAATTACACAAAGATATATTAATCAACAAAGTTTCCCAATTGAAGCCATTTATGCTTTCCCACTTGATGAACATGCAGCTATTTGTGAATTTGAAGCAGAAATTAATGGAAAGAAAGTTATTGGAGTTGTGAAAAGTAAAAATCAAGCAAAAGTTGAATATAATCAAGCTATCCAAAGAGGAGATGGAGCTTACCTTTTAGAACAAGATAAACCTGATATTTTTCAAGCAAAAGTTGGAAATATCCCACCTGGTGATATAGTTTCAATTTCAATTAAATATGTTGCAGAAATTCAAAATGAATTAGAAAAAATTAGGTAAATTTTTTGATTTTTGATTTTATTTTATTTTATTTATTTTATTTTATTTATTTTATTTTATTTTATTTTATTTTATTTGTATGATTTTATCCTCTTATTGATCTTCTTGTTGACTCATTTTCTTTCATTTTTAGATTTGTTCTTCCAACTTATATTGCACCAAGATATTCACCTTCAGGATCTTCCTCCCTAATCTCAAACACATCAACTTCCCCTTATGTCCATTATAAAATGAGTACTAATATTACATGTATTTCATCAAGTCCTATCGAAAGTATTGAATCACCTAGTCATTTAATTTCTACAACTATCAATGGTAATTTATTTATTTATCTCTTTTTTTCTTTTTTCTTTTTTCTTTCTTTTTTCTTTTTTCTTTTTTCTTTTTTCTTTTTTCTTTTTTCTTTTTTCTTTTTTCTTTTTTTCTTGTTTTTTAAAAGAAAACTAAAAACTAAAATTCATATTAAACTAATTTCAGATACACAAGCATCAATTGGATTAGATGCTGGAGTTACAGAATTAGATAAAGATTTAGTCATTTTAATCAAATATTCTCAACCTCACGAACCAAGAGCAATGGTTGAAGATGATGGTAAAGGAAGCAAAGCTATTATGTTGACCTTCTTTCCAAATCTTGAATTTGCAGAAAGTAAAACCGAATTATTCTTTGTTGTTGATCGATCTGGATCTATGCAATCAAAAGTTAAAGAATTAAGAGAAGCAATGCAATTATTTATGAGATCTCTTCCTGTTGATTGTTACTTCAATATTATTGGATTTGGATCTTCTTATCAAAAATTATTCCCAAATTCCAAAAGATATAATGATGAATCATTAGGACTTGCAACAAAACATATTTCAACCTTAGATGCAGATCTTGGTGGAACAGAAATTTATCAACCTCTTAATGCGGTTTTTCAAATGCCTGTTATTCCTGGATATTCAAGACAAGTATTTGTTTTAACAGATGGACAAGTTAGTAACACTGAACAAGTTATTGATGTAGTTAGAAAAAATAACATTAGAGCAAGAGTTTTCTGTTTAGGTATTGGAGATTCCGTTAGTCATCATTTGGTAATTTTTTTTTTTTTTTTCATTTAGTTTTCTCTTTATTTTTTGTATTTATTGTTTTTTTTTTTTCAAAAAGGTTGAAGGAATTGCTCGTGCAGGAAAAGGAACATCATTCTTTGTGATGGAAAATGAAAGAATTGAAAAGAAAGTTATGAAACAATTAAAAGATGGTACTTTTTTTTTTTTTTTCTTTTTTTTCTGTTTCTTTTTTTTTTTTTTTTTTTTTTTTTTTTTTTTTTTTTTTTCTTTTTTTTTTTTTTTTTTTTTTTTTTTTCTTTTTTTTTTTTTTTTTTCTTTTTTTTTCTTTTTTTTCTTTTTTTTCTTTTTTTTTCTTTTTTTTTCTTTTTTTTCTTTTTTTTCTTTTGAATTTAATGCTTTCAATATCTCACATCTATAATATTTATCACTTTTTAGCAACACAACCATCCCTTCAAAAAGTATCAGTTAATTGGGGATTAGGAGCTGTAAGTACTGGAGAACAACAATCACAACCTGTGGGAGGAAAAGTTATGTCCCTTTTAGCATATAAATCACCTGCTGCAACTACAAAACCCATCAGCATTAAACAATGCCCTTTTATTGTTCCTCCAATTTTTGATGGAAATCATTTCAGAATTTATTGTCTTGTTACAGGAGACAAACTTCCAAGTTCAATTACCGTTAAAGCTGAATCACCTGATGGTCCATTAACTGTTGAGTACAATTTCTTTCTTTTTTTTTTTTTTTTTTTTTTTTTTTTTTTCCCTTTTTTTTTTTTTTTTTTTCTTTCTCTTTCTCCCTCTTTTCTTTTCCAGAAATTAATCATTAAAATAATAATTAAAGATTGCCTGTGGATCCAACAAAAGTTATTCAAGGAAATCTCCTTCATACTCTTGCAGCAAGAACATTGATTAGAGATTTAGAAGAAGGATCAAGTTATCTTCATTCAAATAATAATCGTCCTAATCCATCAGTTGTCCAAGAAGAAATTATAAATCTTGGAATTAGATATGGGTAAATTTTTTTGTTTTGTTTTTGTCTTTTTCCTCTTTTGATCTTTTGAATTTAATTATTTCTTTTTGAATAGATTGGCTTCAAAATATACTTCTTTCCTTGCAATTGAAGAACGTGCACCAGAAGAAAAATGGTTTAATTGTTATGCTCCAATTTACCGTCCACAACCACAACCAGTTGCTTCTTTTTTTGCTCCAAATCAAAGATTATCTTATCAAATCGGTGGTGGTAGTGGTGGTATTCCTCCTCAAAGCTTCCCTCGAATGACTGGTGGTGGTGGTCCTCAAATCATGACCATGTCAACTCAATTTGGTGCTCCAAATCAAAGATTATCTTATCAAATCGGTGGTGGTGGTGGTGGTCCTCCTCCTCCTCCCAGTTACTTTCCTTCCTCAACCTCTTCTCAAAGTTATTATTCTCCACCTGCTCCTGCTTATTCACTCCGAAGCGGATCTTCCAAGAACTCCTTAAGTGAATCCTACAATGACTCCCGCTATAAGAGTACACCCTCTCAACATCTATCTGTCGACTCTTTTGGAGAGAATTTAATGGACTTTGAAGCTGAATCTGCAGATCCTTTTGAAGAAGAAGTGAAGAGTGATGAATTCAAAAAATCAAGTTCTAAAAAAATGAAAAGATCAAGTTCGACCAAATTACAAAAGGAGAAAGCTAAACCTCAACTTAATCAACATGAACAACTTGGAAATTTGATTGCTCAACAAAGTTCTCAAGGAATGTTTAACTTTAATCAAGCTCTCGCAAAAGCAATTGGAATTGATTTCTCTTTACTTCAAAATGCTCTAAATGATTCTATTCTTCAATCAATTTCAAATAACATTCGTGAACAAGTTTGGGCAACAGTTCTTGCTTTAGAATACTTGAAAAAGAAACTTGGAAATTTAGTTGATGAATGGGAAATGGCTGAAAAGAAAGCAAGAAAGTGGCTGGTTTCACAAAAAGTTGATCTTTCACCATTATCAACAAAAGCTTCTCAACTTATTCAATAATTGTATTGTATTTTATTTTATAAATAAATATTTTTTTTGTATATTTTCTTTTTTTTTCTTTTCTATTCTATTCTCTGACTTTTTTTCCCCTTCAAATTGACAATACCTTTCAAAATTTGGATTGAATTGAACAAATACAGAAAAGAAGAAAACAAATAAAAATAAGAAAGTCAATGTTAGAAAAATTGTATTATAGTTTTTTTGTTTTTTTTTTTTGTTTGCCTTGATTTGTTTTTAGTTATCTGTTTGGTTTTCCTTTTCAAGAGCTTCAATAATTGATTTTCTTTCTTCCACTTGTCTTAACTTCATTAATATCACACTTTCATAATCAAGAGATTCTTCACCAGTTGTCTAAATAAACAAAAAAAAAGAGAAAAAAAAAATTAAAAGAGAAAAAAGTTTTGAAGAAGAAAGAATTGTTTTAAAAAAACTAACCGAAAAAGAGGAATTAAAAGAATATCTTGAAAATGAAAGTTCCTCAACATCAACAAATTTTTTAGGACTCGTTTCTTTGGATTTTACTTCGATTGGTTCCTTATCTGGAATGGTAGGTTCCTTTCCAGCCACCCATGATATGACAAATTGTTGTAACTCATCAGAATCTTTTTTTTCCATAACTGAAATCTTTTTTTTTATTTTTATTTTTTATTTTTATTTATTTTGTTTTTAAATTATGGTCATTCATATTGAAATTTTTGAATGAGAAAAAAAAAAAAAAAAGGTTACAGCATCTTTGGTTCTACAAAATGATACTAAAGCTACACCTTTTTTCTTTGAGGAAATTAAAATTTTTTCAATTTTTCCGAAAGAGCTAAATATTTTTGAGAGAGATGATTCATCATGTTCAATCTTTTTATATTTCCATTTAACTTTCAAAACTTTATCTTCTGTTGAATCTTCATCATTTTCAGTTTCAACTATTTCAAAAAAAAAACAAACAATTTTTAGTTTTTTGTTTTTCCTTTTTCCTTTTTTTTTTGTCTTTTTGAAAAAAAAAAGTTATAATTGAAATAAGAACCATTTTCACTTATTTTAATTGCTTCTTCAAAAAGTTTTCTTGCTTCTTCTTCTTCTTTTTCCTCTTGATCTTTTTCTTCTTGTGATTTTTTCTTTAAACTTTCTTCTCTCAATCTTGCTAACTAAAGTTGATGAAAAAAAAATTAATGAAAAATTAGATTATTTAAATTATTCAAAAAAAAAGAAAAAGGAAAATGAAAAATGAATTGAAAAATGAAAAAAAAGTGTTGAAGGAGATAAGAGGGAAAAAAAGCAAACCTCTTTTTCAAAATCGGCTTCAGTTTGACTTTTGGTCTTTGAACTTCTTAAACTTTGTTCTCTTGCTTCCAAATCTATTTCAGGAAAAAAAAAAAATTGGTGTTTTTTAAAAAAAACAAAAAACAAAAAATGAAATAAAAAAAGGAAGGAAATAAAAAATAAGTCAAATTGTTTTAGGAATGCAATTAAAGCGCTACCTTCTTTCAATTTTCTTCTCTTTGAATCCATCTGTTCAAGACGTTTCTTCTTTTCAATTCTTGCTTTATACACATTATCATATTCCGCTTTTTTCTTTGGGTCTATCAATATTTGATATGCCTTTGAAAGTTTAATAAACAATCCAGCTAATTTTTATTTTCATAAAATGAGTAAAATTGAAATCAAACAGAAAAAAATTGAAAAAAAAAATTGAAATTACCAGCAAAAGTATCTCCAATATTTTTATCAGGATGATATTTTAAAGCTTTTTTGCGGTAAGCAGAAGCTATTTCTTTAGGTGTGGCTGTGTATTCAAGGGAGAGGAGAGAGTACCAGTCCTCATCAAAGTCTTCGGCCAATGTCATCCTTTTTTTTTTTTCTTTTGAGCGTTATTCCCCTTTTTTGTCATTGAAATTCAAAAACAAACAAAATACATTTTTGAAAAAAAATGGTGGCTTTATTTCTTTTTTTTTTTTGTTTTGCTTTGATTAGTTTTGATCTATTTCTTGATATTATTTATTATTACTTTTCTTTCAATTTTCTTTTTTTTAGAATTTTATTTTATTTCATTTATTTTAACGTTTTTTTCCTTAAAATACTCAAAGTTCATTACTTTTTTAATAGATAATTTTTAGGAAATAAACTTCTTCGAAATCGAATTGCTTTGCAATTATTTAAACTTGCTACGAAGTATGTTTTTGATTAATTGGAAGAAGATTCTATCAAGTCAATTAAAAAGTTTGAAGTTATCATGTCTTGAATAGTTAGTCCATATTATTTGTTAGATTTTGCCTCAAAATAAGTAGGAACAATGATGACAAAGATTTTACCACTGAAGTTTCCTCAATGGCTTGAAATTTGAGAATATATTAGCAATGTAATTCCAAAAGATGATTGAGTGAAGAAAAAAATTAGAAATGATATTGGAAGGAAAAGGAAAAGATATTTAGAAGCTTCTTTAGGGAAGTTTAATGAGAGTATTGTTTGAGCTTGACATGGAGATAATCAAGTTGTTATAATATTGATCAAACAACTGAGTTTGAAGTGAAATTCAAATACAAATTCAAGAAGAGCTAGAAGTGTATTAACTTTGGAAGTGTGCAAAATTAGAAAATAGAAGAATAATTGTTAGTGAAGAAGCAATCATTATTATTTAATATTGAAGTTATTGGAGTTCAAAAAAAAAAAAATAGAGAAGTGGAACCAAAGACAAAGAGTTTGCTGTTTAATCGTGCTACAAAACAATTTGGAAACTTTATTAATTGAGATCAAACTTTTATTATTTTGAGGAAATTGTTAGAAAGATCAATCAATGATTAATTTATCAACTTTTTTTAGCGGAGTTGCTTCGGAAAAAGCTAACAAAGCAAGGCTTTAGAGCCAACAAAAAGGACAAAGAAAAAGAAAGGAAGAACAATGTTTTTATTTTAGAACCAAAGATTCATAAAAAGGGGTAAAAAACAAAGTTTCATCTTCGGTTTCAAAGTCAAGTTGTTTACCATTTCCCGATTTTTTTCACCTCGGAGTACTTGGATGTCTTTCAATAAAATTCTATTCTGCTTTCTTTTGTTTCATGTCTCTCTAGGTATATTTTATTCTTTGTTTCATTTCTTTTATAATTTTCTTTTTTTTTTCTAAACATTTCTAACATCAATGTATTCGAAACATAGGGGTTCTTGATCCTGATGAACAAACAATATTGGCCAATTGGTATAATTCTTTGACATTAAAATTGGGTTTAGATTGGACTGTTGAAGATGACTTGTGTGGTCAAAATGGGGTTACCTGTGATGAGTCAAGTCCTTATCAAAGAGTTATCCAATTGTATTCTTTTTTTCTTTTCTTTCAAACTTGAAGTTTCAATATTCAATTCAACATCTTTATTTTATTTTATTTTATTTTTAATGTAGACAACTTTGGATTGGTGTTCTTGCTGGAACAATCTCGACTGAATTCGGAAATCTAACAAATTTACAAGAGCTGTAAAAATTAATTTTTATTTTACTTTTACATTTTTTGTTTTGTTTTTGTTTTTCATCAATTTCTTCTTTAGTTTAATTTTTGTGCTCGAATAAAAATAATAATAACAGTGTTCTCGATGGTCAGCAACTTACTGGCACCATTCCAACAGAATTTGGGAAGTTATCAAATTTAACATATTTGTAATGTTCTTTGTTCTTTTTTTTCAAAACTTTTCATTTTTTTTAAAAAAAAATTAATCTGATAATTCAAAAATCATTCTATATAGGTATCTCCAAGAAAACCAACTTTCAGGCACAATTCCAACTCAACTTGTCAATTTACCAAATTTACATGATTTGTAAAACAAAAAACAAAAAACAAAAAACAAAACAAAAAATCTTTAAGAAAAAAAAAATTATAGATATCTTGCAACTAATTATTGGGATTGTCCAATCCTTAATTATTCTTCAATGCCAGCTAATGATTTTTCTGATTCAAAAGACCAATGTGGTAAGATAAACACAGTCAAAGAAAGACAGAAAGGAAATCAAAATCATAAAATTTTTAGATACAAGTTGTCCTGACGGACGTTGTTCAAATGGAATGGTTTGTTCAATAGGAGTGGATAATGGATTCAATTGTACTGAGAAAATAGGTTTTTATTTTTTATTTATTTCTTTTTTTTTTTAATTTTTTCATCATAATAAATATCCAAACAGAAACAGATTGTGGGGAAGATGGAATTTTATTGAATGGAAAATGTGCATGTTCAAGTGGATATTTGGGATCAAATTGTAATAGTTTTTTAGGTACAGTAATGACTTTTCCCTTTTTTTTTTTTTTTTTTTTTTTTTTTTTTTTTTTTTTTTTTTTTTTTTTTTTTTTTTTTTTTTTTTTTTTTTTTTTTTTTTGTTTTGTTTTTGTTTTTGTTTTTTTTCTTTTCTTCTTTTTTTTCTTCTTTTTTTTCTTCTTTCTTTTTTCTTTTTTTGACAAAAATTAAAAATAGGAGGAAGTTGTTCATTTCCAACATCAGCTCCATTATCAACACAATCATTAGGAGAATTAAATGTTCAAAACATTACAAACAATCTCGTTCAAGTTATCATCTCTATCCCAGGAGTTGAGAAAAGAACAGTGAAATCTATTGTTTTTGGAGCAACAATTACCCCAAATGATCCAGTTTGCAAATATCCAGGTCCATCATTCACAAAAAATTTTGATGATATCTCATGCCAAGACACTTTCACTTCTTCAATTTCAATTGTTGATTTAATTCAAAATTGTGAATTTGAATTGGATACTGGAGATACAGGATCTTTTAAAGAATATGATGGGACAATTTGGGTGACTTTTGTTGAAGGCTTAGGAACTTTTCGAGGAATTACTTTAACAAGAACAGTTTCATCAAGCTTAAATTTAATTCTTTCTCTTCCTTCAACTGTTACTGTTAATGGATCTATCTCACTTTTTGGTGCGCCTGAATCTACCTTTGTTCTTACTGATCAAAAGTTTTTTTTTTTTTTTTCCCTTTTTTTTCTTTTTCCTTTTTCTTTTCTTTTTTGTCTTCGAATTTAAAAACAAAACAAACAAATAACAATAATAAAACAAATAGTTACGATAAATCAACAGATGCAGCAACCGTTACCATCACCTCAATTCTATCTTACCCATTCAAATTTTCAACTGCTTCATTTATTGGAACATCAACTTTTACAATTCAAGATTCAACACCACTTGATCAAACATGTGACGAAAATTCAGGAGATTGTATTCAAACAACAACATTTATAATTGAAGATATTTCAGAAAGTGTATGTACATTTACTGGAGATTATGAATTTGAATGGACTCAAGTATGCAGAGGTTCAAATTGTCCAGATGATTTAAATCCAATTAGTGCAACAGTTTCACTTGAATCATCTAATGTTTGTTCATCTATCAAAGTTTATTCTTCAATTAGTGGAAGTCTTGGAAGTTTTGAACAAGATGATTTCTTATCAACACAAACTAGTTTCATTGTTGGAGATTACATTTTTTTCGAAGCTGATTTTGTTTCAGATGTTGAAGTGGATCATTATGAATTAGTTAATTTATACATTACTTATGATTCAGATCAAAGATATTTAATTCAAGATGGTTTAGTCTCATCAATTGGATTGGCAAATGATTTTTCATCAAATGGTCTTCAATTTTCATTTCAAATTTCAGTTGGAACAACTACCGATGGAGATTTGATTATTAATTCATCCAAAGATATTGCAATGACTTTTGAAGTTTATGCAGAGTTTGAAGTTTATTACAAAACATCATTCAAGAAACGATCAATTCAATCACAACAACTTTCTCTCTCAAAAAAGATTTCTATTATTTCAAAGACTACTCAAGACCACAAATATGAAATGATCAAAGAAAGTTCTTCTTCTTCTTCTTCTTCTTCAACATTTGTTTATCCATCTTTGGAAAGCTTGTTGTTGTTACATTTCTCATGTTTATTCACTTTTAATTTTTTTTTCTTTGGTTTGTTTGTTTGTAAATAAATAAATGATTTCTTTCATTCTGTTGGTGATTGCTGAAAAAGGGTTTTCTATTTTTCTATTTTTTCTTTTTCTATTTTTGTTCTTTATTTCAAAGGATACATATTTGCGCAATAACAACTAATTATTTTCCTTTGTTCATTTATATTTGCTTCCAGGAGAATTGAGGGTTTTTTTGTATATATATTTGCTTGGCTCTGCTTGGTGATTGGGAAAGAATTGCGTTGAGAATTGCAACTATTTTTTTAAAAATAGTGAATGATAATTTTTCTTGACTTTTTTTTTAAAAAAAAGAAAAAAGTTACAAAAAGCAGCTTGAATTGGTTGAAAAATGATTGAAGTGATTGCCATTGAAATAATGATATCAATAATCCAATAAATTTGAGCTTCTCTATTCATATTTCCAGCATAAAAGAATGGAAGAATGATTCCAATAACGCAACATGAAAACCTTTATTAATTAAATTGAGGAAAGAGAGAAAAAAATTCAAGAAATGAAAAATTATGAAAAATATAAGAAAAAAAGAAAAAAATAAAATTCATACGCCAATGTATAACCAAAATAAAGCCAAGTTTTACTTTGTTTAAAAAATTTGTGAAGAGCATTTTCAGTCCTAGATTTTTTGGAATCAGAATTTCGGGCAGAATAAATATCTTCGTCATGATATGCTGGAATGATTTGTAGTTCAAAATCTTCACTTTCTAATATTTGCTTGGGTCTCCAAATTGTTTGTTCCTAGATTTTATTCATTTTTTATTCTTCTTTTTTTGAAATAAAGAAATTCAAAAAAAAAAAATACATCAGTTTTCATATGGTCATTTTCATCTTTTTCAGATTTTTGTGATTGAAGTTTTGGTGAACTGGTGATTTCATCTTCAAGATTGAGTTTAGGTTCTTGACTTCCTGTAAGGGCTGACAAAGAGGAAATGATGGTTGTTGAACGTCGTTTTACTATTTTATCAACAATCACTTGATCATCTTTTGCAAGAGAAATTGTTGAAAGAGCTTCTCTTGCTTTTTCTTCCTATTAGGAATTAATTTCATTTTTTTTTTTTTCCTATTTCATTCAAATTTTAAATCAACCTTTGGAGTCAAAATTTCTTGATCTTCTAATTTTTGTTTTTCCGATTTCTCCTTTGAAAAGTCAGAAAGCTCCACATTTTCTTTTTTGATCTTGAGGATAACTTGCTATTTTTTTTTTTTTTTTTTTTTTTTTTTTTTGAATTAAATCAAAAGTCAATCGAGCATGACAAAACATAAAATAAAGAAACAAAACTTTAATATATATGAAAAAAAAAGTACTTCATGCCCAGATGCATAAGCGAAACTGAATAAAAGTAAAAGGCTGATAGGAAATACAAGAAAACTTGTATAAAATCCAGAAAGTGGAAATTTAAGATCGTGGTCAGCAACTGTAACAACCAAACTATTTGTTCCAAAAGATCCAGCATTATTTGCTTGTTCAAACAATGAATTAACTAGAAATTTATTTGGAAATTTAATTCTTTGTTTGATTTAAAGATTAAGAAAAGGAAAAAAAAGTGAAATTAAAATTAAAATTCGTACTTCCCATATATAAAAATAATGTTGAGATTAAAATTGTAATTCTACGAACACGAGTGAATCGACGAACTCGAGTTATATGAACAAAAAGTGATGCAAATAAATGCTATTTGAAAAAAAAAAAGATTAAACTATATGAAAATGAAAAATTAAGAAAATAAAGAAAATAAAGAAAATATTACTCTTTCTTTGAGATTTTGAGAAAAAAGTTCAACCCAACGATCTTTGAAATTGCCACCATAAGTGAGATGAAGGGAATGAGTTTCTGTTGCTTTTTTGTCCAAATAAAATGCGATTCCAAAAATGATCATGAAAACGGCAATAACACATGACATAAATACAAAGATCAAAACTGTTTGTTCAAGAGTTGGGACTGGTACTGAATTAATTGTAAAATCAATATGAACTGCGAATGCCTTTTTTTTTAATTCAAAAGTTAGAAAATTGAAGTAAAAGAAAAGAAAGAAATTATTACAGTTAAATGTTGAGAAACACAAATGACTTCACCATTGATACCAATTTTTGTTTCAACTCCTTCACTTGACCATCCACCAAGACATGTTGGACAATCTGGATATATTTTGTCTTGATCCCAAAATTTACAAACAGCTAATTTAATACAAATGTTATTTTTTATTTTTTTTTTAAAAAAAAAGAAAAGAAAACAAGAAAAGATAAAGATAAACAGAAGAATAACAAATCATACCAAAGGAAGTTTTATTGGTGATAATACCATCAACTTCTTCAGTAACTGGATCATCTAATGGAACAGGAGGGAATTCCAATTCAAT
>Ga0209960_1003829_pt1 | contig 12328 bp, 11 predicted proteins | sample ThiBiot_500_plan_2_FD_183947 | JGI IMG/M metagenome (GOLD analysis project Ga0209960, IMG submission 183947) | Wastewater bioreactor microbial communities from Cape Town, South Africa - Thiocy_expt_500_plan (SPAdes) | ecosystem: Engineered > Bioreactor > Thiocyanate-remediating >... | reverse complement strand
CGCACCGCAAGCTGGGTTTGAAATAAAACGGCATAGTGTTTGGCAATGCGTGCGACCGACCCCAAATCGGAGTTCGGCAGGTGATGTGCGGTTGCGACTTGGAGTTCTTGGGGTAATGCGGGAAAGGGCTCAAAGTGTTCTTGCATGGATGCACCTGGACAGCGTTGACGGGCAGGGACGGGGTGGGGAAGTATAGCGGAAACTCAGGTATGGATGAAGTGCTTTCTGGTTTTAAAATACACAAGGCCGTCCGGGCGGTCCTGCGCGAGCGCTGAGTCTCGATTCGGTTTGCGGTGCTTGAGGTTCGCTTTCAATCAGCGGTATGAGCGCGTGCAAAACCGGCAGGCACTCAGGGGTCTCGAGTGGCAGGCTCATCAAGAGCGTGCATAAAGGGTTCGCCCAGGTATTCCCGGGTTTTTGCGTCACCAGCGCAGGCAGGAGGGTGTGGAGCAGGTAGGCCAGAACCTCGGGGTGGATGCGCAAGGTATCCGAATCGACCTGCGGTTGCCCTTCGCCGAAATAAAGCCAGCTGGGGCGCACCTGCAGGTTTTCTGCCAGCTGCCTCACGGTGGCGGGTTTGGGGAGGGCGGTGCCTTTCCAGTAGCGCCGCGCCATTTGCACCGTGCAGCCACAGGTGCGCGCGAGCCACTGGATGGCTTGCGCTTTGGTTGGATGGTGCACTCGGAGCACGGTGTGCAGTCGCTGCGCAAATGCTTCGGCGTAGGTCATGAGCGATACACATTATGGAGAAACGGGCAGTGTAGCTGATTTCGGTGGTCGTGGGCTAGGGTGTGCGGTTTATCGCCTCATGCGTACCTTCACCCGATAGGCGACCTCGGCATCGAGACCGCCTCGGTCTTCTGTGTCTTAAATCTGGGGTGCTTGTTGGGTCGCCTCTAAAGCGAGGGCCTGTTCAAGCTGGGTTTTGAGTGCGATAACATCCTGAGTTCTTAGGTGACAAAGCGCCTTCATCGCCTCTAAATCATCGGCCACGTGGTGGGTTAAACAAAACGCAGTATAAGCGAAAGCCCCACGTCCTTTGCCTTTAAAAAGAGCAAATCTTTGGCCTAATTGTGAATCCGCGCAAAACCATTTTTGCGGTCCGAGGAGCATCTGATTGTAGAATTCTTGCGTGGCCGGAGGCTGGACCCTGAATTCGGGGATGGGGGAAAAGGGGGGTTGAGAACAGTATTCCTCGACGACATGCATCGGCAGCAGCTTTTGTGCGCCACCGACTCCTTCACGCCATTGCTTATCAATGACTTGCCAATTCTTATACCCGGGTGTACTTATGGCGTCCGCTTGAGTTTGCAGTTCATGAAGCAACGTATTTTTAAAATCAAAGTGCGATTCGGTGATGGAGCGTCCATAAAGAACATAAGTTATGCCTACGGTCTGGACTTTGCGGTACTGAGCCCATAATTCGCTCCGGATTTTTCGGCCGGTTTCATTCGAGGGGATGCAGTCCATCATCGCGGTCCACAGGTGTTTGTCTAAGGCCCAAAGGGCGTATTCGAAGCCACTCACACACGCAAAGGTGCGTTCAGAGCAATCCGTTATTCGGCCACGCTGATGGATTAAATGGGGGGTTTTTTGGAGCATTGTGCGCACGGCTTCGCGGTTGCCTCGGGTGATTTGGTGCAAAAAATCACGCACCGGCAGCAAGGGTTGAAAGAGGGTGTAATAGTGTTTGTTCGTTTGTGCACAACGGGCCAGCTCCGGGGTCGGAAGCTGCTCTGCGGCGGCAACCTGCAGTTCGCGCGGTAATTCGGGAAAGGATTCAAATTGGGTTTGCATGGTCGCTTCCTCTGTGCGTTGGTTTTTAGGTGCTGTTGCGAACAGGATACCAGAGCTGATTGAGTGAATCCAAGGCTGTTTGTTTCTCTCCTGGTCATTGGGTGATGAGTGTCGGCATTTGTGCGCACGGACCCGAGTCCGAGTGAGTGAAAATAAGGGGTGCGTTTATCACATCACGCGCACAGGAACCCTCTGGTTCGTGCGGCGACCTTGGGTATTTTTATGGCGCATTTGTGAGGCTTCGGGGTGGCCGACCGTCGCGTTTAAGTTCAGTGCGTGATGTGATAAACTGTGGAGCTTATCGGTTCTATGGAGTTCCTCATGGCGTGCGATGCGCACGATTTAGTGGAGGCTTTGCGGGCGGTCTATGCTGCGGGGCAAGCGGTGGCGGTGACGCAGGTGCGTTTTGCGGCCCTGGCGCCCACTGCGGAAGGTGAATTTATGGCGACGCCGGAGCGGTTGCCGGCCCTGCTCTTGGATTTTCAGGCGCTGTCGGCCACGCACACCCCGGCGTATCATGGGGTCGTGGGCGGCACGGCGCTGTTGGTGCAGCAAGTGCAGGCGTTCAATGCCGCCAAGACCGCTTTTGCTACCGCGCTGCGCGCCTACAAAGACGCGCATCAATTGCAGCGCACGGTGCGTGTGCATCAGATGTTGCAGGAAGCGGGGTTTGCGCCCGTGCATCTGAACGTGGTGACCCGTGAAGTTCATCTGCTGGATTTCGTCCCGCGCTGGGTGCATTACAGCCGCGTCCGCCATAATGCCCGGCAAAAAATTACCAAGGCGCAAGCACGGGCACGACTCGAGATGCTGACGCCGGGGCCTGAGATTGACACCCAAATCGACCGCTTGCGCTTTGCGGACAATGACTTAGTCATTCATCGCGAGATGGCGGCGTGGGTGGTCAATGCCGTAGGCTTTGCCGAAGGGGGAAAGCCCGCGCCGCGCGTGCGCCGGTTTACGTCTTTGCCCTTGGTGTATTTACATGAGGAAGGCCAACCCCATCCGGAGGTCGCCTACAGCGTGCCACGTAAAGCGCGTAAGCCCCGTGCCGATAAGCGCACCGAAGAGGACGTTTTTTTGTCCTCCGTGCACGCCTATCGCTACACACGATGACCTCCTGTTTAAGAAGGATACGGGTGCAGCGCTTCGGGAACATCCCAGCGCCACGAATTGACTTTGGGGTTCACGGGCGTGGTCACCCAAGAATGCGTCGTCTCAGGATGCAGTAACGGGAGTAACTGCTGCGGTCGCGTTTCCTCCAGCTTGAGCCAGAGCATTTGCTCTTCGCTCCTTAAGACCGCAGGCATGCGGTGATGCAGGCGGTGGAGCGTGGCATTAGCCGCTGTGGTGAGCAAGCAACACGTTGGGTGCGGTTGCCCCGTGGCATCCACCCCGTCTTCCCAAAGGGCAGCGACCGCGAGGAGAGGGGTATCCGGCGCCTGAATATAAAACGGGCGCCGGTCTCGCCATTCGAAAAAACCGCTCATGAGGGCCTAGTGTGTACGTAGACCCTGTTTTCGGTCAACATTAGTTCCCACTTTAATAATGTAGTTGTCATTAACAGGGGTTTCCTTTAATATCGCTAGCAAATCAAGGCCTAAAACCGCCTTATCATCAATAAATAGTTCCGCCTCTAAGCAAGCCCGACACGGAAACAATATATGTCGGGTTAACTGCTCTATAGATTAAAAACGCTTTTTAACCATTTTTTTGCTTCACACGTCAGCTCATCATCTTGCATAATCGTATGAAGTGCCGTTATTTTGCGTTCCTCATCTTCCCCATACATCTCATCCATGATTTGCTTCCAAAGCTCTAATAATTGATCAGTTGTGTTTTTTCCTATTTTCGCAAAAACTTCAGAAAGCCGTTGTCTAAAATAGGCTTCTATAGCCGGCTCTAACCAGGTCACAATGTCGGGTGTTAAATCATAATCTTGTAGACCGAGCCCTTCCCCAAATCCCATTTCATACATTTTGGTCCGTAAATTTGCATTCTTTTTTCCAAAAATATGATTAGTAAGGTCCATGAATTTTTTGCCTAGACGAGCCCCAACTTCTGATGTTGGATCGTCCTGAAGATGATAAGTGATTTCTTTCATCAGACAGGACCAATTTTTTTCTCGGTTTGCGATTTCTTCTTCAGTCAAGGTTAACTTGAGATCAGCTTCAAATTTAGCATATTGCTTTAATTCTTCAGCATTAAAAATCTCTTTAACCCAAGTATTTTCTAGTTGTTGCGTCATGTGATATACCTCAATTATTTGTATCATTTTTTCCCAAGAGATGGATTCATCGTGACTACAATTTGAAGTTAAACGCTTTAAAATATTACCGGCTTCAATGAGTGCCTCACCCTTTTCATGCAAAAATTGAGCTTGCATGGCAAAATTTTCGAGAACATTGACTTGATTGGCTAACAAAGTTTTAATTTGTGAAAGCCCGAAACCAAAAAATTTTAAAGCAATAATTTGTTGTAGTTGCAATAAATCCTTTTCGGAGTACAAACGATAATTATTACTTTGGCGTAAGCTGGGTTTAAGTAAGCCAATTTTATCGTAGTGATGCAGTGTACGCACCGATACTTGAGTCAGGTTACTTAATTCTTTTGCATACCATTGTTTCATCGTTTTTCCTCCTTGTTTTAAAGGTTAAGGTATAACGCAACGTCATAGTCAATCTTTTTAAACAGGAAATGTTCCAATCGCCTTATCATAGGCTTCCTGGGCATCTGATAAAGATAACTTTGAGTAAATTTCTAAAGACTGCCTTGTCTCGTGACCAGAGTATGGCTGAATCAGCGCATCATCAATTCCCTGTTTTTTGAGCCATGTAAATAAAAAATGTCTTAGTTTATGCGGTGATATGGATTGTTGAATTCCTGCTTCCTTGGCATAGTCTGCTAGAATTTTTCTTATTCCACGAGTAGTAAAGGGTTTTTTACGATTTGACTCAAAAAGATAAACAGCACCATTCGCTTGTTCGGCATTCACAAACAGGATGAGCATTTCTCTAAAACCATATGGAAACGGTACAATGCGATCTTTACTGCCTTTGCCTTGGTTAATTCTTATTTGGCATCGATCAAAATCAATGTCCTCCATTTTTACATTAACCAACTCTTGGACTCGAACTCCTGTATAAAGTAGTGTTTTAATAAGTACCATGTGTTTTGTGTTTCTGGTTTGCCATACAATATTGTAATATCGTTTCAACTCTTCTTCTGTAGGCACATAAGGCAATCGTTTTGTTTGTTTTGTCACTACAATATCAAACTCTTCACGAATTTTTTTAAATAAATCTCGTAGATAAATATAATCAGGCCGCTCATCTCTCAAAATTTTACTGATTTTTTTTACAATCTCTTTAGTTGGGGTTCTCATGCTATAGCTCCTTCCAAGATAGGCCTAATCATTAATCGTTTTGTTAAATCTACTTCAAAACTGCCATATGGATTGATATGTAGATAGAATAAGGCGGTTAAGGCTCTGTAATCCTCGTCGCTTAATCGGCTTAGCCAATATTCGTCTTGTAATAGTTCTTCGATAAGCAATGTATTAATGTAAGAAATACTCGTTTGCAGTAGGTGCAGGCAAAGCATTGAGATTTCTTGGTCATCACGAGCATTTGATGTGATTTCTCCGCTTTTGCCATAATAAACAAAATCATTGGCACCATTCCAATTTTCAACGACATTTAGACCAGCATTAATTTGTTGCCTGAGCTCAACAGAATGAAGATAACGGCATAAAAAAATGGTTTTTACTGCTTTTCCTAGCTCCATAAAAGCTTTAAATGTCGGGTGTTGATAGTTGCTTCGAGAAAATTTTCGAATAATCGTGTCTGCAGTTGCTGTACCTACTTTTAATGCAACAGCATGTTTGATCATTTCGTTGTATTGGTCCTCTATTAATTCCCAATTAATTGCACGCGTGGTAATTTCTTTAATATTTTTTACTTGAAAATCATCGGAAGGCAAATAAAGCTTTTGATTACCAATCGTTTTATATCGTGGAAGCAGATCGAATCGCTCAAGATAGCTTAAAGCAAACCCCAGTTCACTTTGCCCATGACTATCCACATATTGCGATTCAATCTCCATTGCAGTTTCTTGATCCATAATCCCCTGCAGCATAGATGCTACTTCAGATGAGGTACATGCTTTCATCTGCGAGTAAACACAGATGTATTGATCGCTGACATGCCAATAGATCATTACACCACTACTGTGGTGGCGCGGGCTCCATTCTGTTAGTAAATTTTTGGTGAAACAACCAAATTGTTTTGAATCTGCAGCACACGCTGTGGAAACGGATCGCCATATTTGGGGGTTTCTGATTCTAAAGATAGCATTAACAACGGTGTTAATTGCTTCGCGCAAATCATCCTTATTAAGGAAAAAATTTCTAACATGCCTTAATTCTTCAAAAGTTACAGCACCCTTAGATGCCCCGGCTGTTCTCTTAAGCCCTGCATTGGTACCAATAGCAAAATTACACAATAACAATCTCTTTCGAATCGTTTCACGATCCAATATTTCACGGTTGCCCGCCGTACTGAAGCAATCTGTGAAATTTTCTCGCAAATCTACTTCTTTTAAAATATCGAGTAAATCAATAACGCCCCATTTGGCAAGAACCTCTTCTTTGAGTCGTTGAATAAGCTTAGGCTCATCAACTTTCACTAAAGGTGTAAGTTCAATCCAAGGTTTACCTTTCTTCTTAATAATCGTAATTAAATCATTTTCAGGAAATCCATCATCAAGCAACTTAATATGTTCCCTCATCTCATTTTTGATTTTATTAGTAAAGTCACGTGCTTGTATTGGTGCTTCTAACAACGCGTAATATTGTACGCGATTCTCCTCAAAGTCTTTCGGCAAATCATCAATGGGATCACGGTATTTACATGCGCCATTCACCCAAACTTCTTTGTGCTTCAGTTTAATTCGTAAGAGTTTAAATGTAGCGCACTCATAGTCTTTTCTTAAAATTCTTAAATTATTAAGCTCATCTCGCTCAGTAATTTCTTTTTGATGTTGTTTACTAATTAAACCAGAAAGTGGCACTTCTTCTTCAATTGGATAATATTTTAGCTTACTCTTTTGATACCGCTTGATTAGTGCTAACGCCTCCAAAAATGTAGTATTGTTAGAATGAAACTCTAAGCAATCAATGATGTTAAAAATAGTATGACGATAGGTGTTTGAATATTTTTTAATAGCAGATTCACGTACTTTTTTCTTGATTTGACGAGCAAAATCCCTTGTTTTAATAAGGTTGTCTATTGTTTCTTGAGAAACAGAAGGGTATACAACCTGTTCAATAATCCCCTTGGGAAAATCTCTGTTTATCTTAGCTAATGAGTATAATGAGTCCAGATCTCCTAGCTGTTGACCTATCTCTTTATTCAATTTTTCTTGTTTCTTTTGGGCTGTTTTTTTTATTTGGTGGATAAAATAAAGTAAATGCTCTATTAAATTATCTATTGCTTCTTGATGTCGCTGAAAACAAAACATAATAGCTAGGGAGTATCGACTTATATCTGCTCGACGTTTTGTTCTTTCAGGGGTATCTGTAAGAAAGCGTCGTCTATAAATATTTCGTTGTTTTATGTTGATATCACTAATAAAATTGAACGATTCAATGGGTAATTGATTTAATATTGTAAGCCTACTAATTTCATTCGCAACCCCTTCTTTGGTTGAATCGCTTGAATCTTGCCTTAAAAATTGGCAAACACCATCGAAATCATTACTAGTTAGCAGGTAATCATCAATGTAATTCTTGTCTTTATCTGATAGTAACTTATCAATTTGAGAAAAAAACTGCTCCTCTTTATCCTTCTTTTTATTTTTAATGAGTTCAAGTAAGTCTGCGTCAGATGGGATCTCTGTTCTTATACTTTTAAGATATAAGCAAAGTTTAGATTTTAATACCTCATCATTTTTTTCTTTAAAAATATTCGTCATTAAATAGTTGCAAAGCAACGGACAATCTTTGTTGAACTCCTTGAATTCAAAATATTCCCTGATTTTTTGTTTATACCGATTAATGAGTCGCTCTTTTTCAAAAAAATCGAGTAGATCTTCGTATGAATATTGTTCTTCTGATAAGACAATTCCATGTTCGATTAGGTTCAATGGAATTGTTTTGATGTCTATTGGAAAGCTTGCTGTCTTTTCAAACCATCGAAACAACAAAAAATAGGTGAGTCGCGATAATCCTCGTTTTTTTTGGAGTAATCGTTTTTCATGAGGGAGCTCGTGCCAAAATTGATTGGGCTCTATATCCAAAATTTCTTGCATCAGCATGAGCTAATCGTTATCCAGTAATTTTTTAAGGTGATTTTCTCTAGCTATTGCAATAGCCTTGCGTAAATGGGCTTCTAAAATTTCTTTTGGCGGCATCTCAGTTAAATACTGAGCAACATGAATCCCTGTTTTATCCATTTCAAGGTATTCAATATCATCATGGTCTTTTCCTGCACAAAGGATAATTCCCATTGGTTTTTCTTCATAACCAAATCGTTCGTTTTTATCAAGCCAATTAAGATACCATTCCATCTGACCTTTGTATGCTGGATCAAAGTCACCAAGTTTTAAGTCAATGGCGATTAATCGGCGAAGTCTTCGATTAAAAAATAGCAAATCCAGGTAACGATCTTTTTTACCAGTCCCCATGCGTTTTTGTCGAGCAACAAAACAAAAGTCTGTGCCGAGCTCCTGAAGAAAGTCCGTAATATTATTCAGGATTAAATTTTCCAGGTCTTCTTCAGATTGATACTCATGTGCACCAATAAAATTGAGAAAATAGGGTTCTTTAAAAGTGAGTTCTGGTGTCATTAGATCATTATCTTTTAATGTGTCTAATTGAGATTTAATGACACTTTCTGGCTGTTTGCTGAGTGCTATTCGTTCGTATAGCATTCCATTTAATTGTTTTTGCAATGCGCGAACACTCCAGCGCTGAACACGACACATTTCAGCATAAAAGTCTCGCTTTAATTCATCATCAATACCGCAAATTAAAATAAAGTGAGACCAAGACAATTGTCTCGACAGTGTTGAGACAATCTCACGATTTGGGAAGAATTTGGCAAAGCGGATCATTCTAAATAAGTTTGGTCTGCTATAGCCTTTTCCATATGAATGAGTTAAATGTGTGGACAATGAGGCGACTATAGTCTCTCCATATTCCGCTCGCTCTGATTTTAAAACCTCTTCATCAATCCGTTTACCAATTAGCCAACAGAGCAATGCCTGTGTAGAATTATACTCACGAGCAACATGATTTTTTGCTTCATCGATAAGTGTGCTGATTTCCTTAATCAGCACGTCAGGGCTATTATGGTGAACAGTGGTATCTGTTTTTGGCTTTCGGATTTTTTTTGTATCACTCATTTCTATGTTCCTTTAATAGTTCCCATAATGCTTAGAGGCGGAACTATTTATTGATGATAAGGCGGTTTTAGGCCTTGATTTGCTAGCGATATTAAAGGAAACCCCTGTTAATGACAACTACATTATTAAAGTGGGAACTAATGTTGACCGAAAACAGGGTCTACGTACACACTAGGCCAGGAACAAATACAGTATCGCAAAAAAGCGCGTCTATGTCAAATAAATTGATAAACTTATATTGTAAATATAATTTATCATAAACGTTGCTAATTTTGACTGCTCTTGTTATACTGTTCTTGTCTTAATGACACATTGTAAAAACATAGGGAGAACACAATGACTATTCCAGAAATTATCCAGCAGCAATTGCTGCACACCAATAAAACCATCGTTTGGTCCTAGGGCGTGTCTAAATGGTATGAACTATCCGCTAATGCGCTTGCACTAAGAGTTCATGCGCGATACTTAGATGGGTTTGTCTGCATCGAGCTGGATGAGGCACACGATTTATATGACTTTTCTTTTTACCTGAATAAAGACTTTTCAGACATGCTGGTGTGGCCAGTAATACCCTATAAACCAATGAAAGGTGTGTATTGTGATCAACTGGTCGAATTCATTGATAATAGAATAGAAACAATACCCGATTATAAATATTGATTAGCACCTACTCCCATTATAGGGAGTAGACTATCAACAGGAGTAGACCCATGAAAAAATTATCGTTTGCCGTTAAGGCAAACATGAATAAACCCCCAAGAGTTCATGTGCAATCAGCCGATAAAAAAACAACCTATGGATCATTTCAAGCAAATCACTGCGATGAATTTAATGGCTGGGATAAATTAAGCCAAGAAGAAACCATTGAATTAAACCACTACATGAACAATCTCAAAGCAATTGAGCATTACTTCTCAACAAAAGCGCTGTCCGAACAAAAGGATTTTAGAATCCGATTGCCCAGTAGTTTCATGGATACTCTTGATGAATTAAGCACGCTATGCTTTGAAGAGCACCTCGATTTGAATGTTTATGATGCCATGATTAGTGCCGCTATTGGTCAACTTAAAATAGCAACGGCAGGCCTTTCTGATGACAAAAAACAACACGCGCTAACCCTGCTGAAGCAACTGGGATTATCCGAAAATGTTAAAACAGATGTGTCCTTAAAGATACAGGCCGTATTCTCTGAATTATTATCCATTCATAATAAATCAGAAAAACTGTATCAGAAGGCCAAGATACTTTTTAATAAAGATAAAAGTATTGCTCCGAAAACCATTGAAGAAATCGCAAAAGGTGAATTATCAACGTCTAAATGGTTGGTTGCTTGTGCTATAGACATTTTACTGGAAGAAAAACCTGATATGGTGCAAAAAATATTGTCTGATAACGACATCTTGTTTCTGTGGGCTAATCCTTTATTAAAAACTCAAATTCCCATTACGGAGTTAGTTGTTAAAATAGATGGGTTGCAAAATAGCGAAAAATTAAAAAATAAACTCAATTCAATGAATCACCAATAGTGGCTAATTATGAATAACAATAATAATCAAATTAGTAACGCCCATGATCAGTTCTTTCGTACCGCCATGGCGGATAAACGTGTTGCCCGTGATTTTTTGATGGCATGGTTACCGAGTGAGCTTTACAAAAGTGTTGATTTTGAGCAATTAGAAATTCAACCACGTTCATACATCAATGATATACGCAAAGAGTCTGCTGTAGATGTACTGTTTAAAACCGCAATAGAAGGACACGACGCATACCTTTATCTACTCTTGGAGCATCAATCAACCCCTGATCAATTAATGCCCTTTCGGATGCTCAAATACATCTGCAATATTATTGATCACCATTTAAAAACATATGACACAAAAAAAGATAAAAAAATCCCTCTGATTTATCCGTTAGTTATTTATCATGGGAAACGAAAATATCCTTTCTCAACAGACCTTAGTGACTTGATTGACGCCCCACCGGCTCTAGTTGAGCGTTATTTTTTAAAACCTTTTCAACTGATTGATCTAGGACAAATCGATGATGAAACACTGAAACAACATGCATGGTCTGGGGTAATGGAATTTGCATTGAAACATATTTTTGCCCGGGATATTTTGCCCTCGTTAAAAGAAATAGCCAGTATTCTTCATCATCTCGACAATTCAGGTGGACGTGATTTTATTGCAATTGTGTTACAATATTTATTAGAACGTGGTGAATTAAGTGACAGAGAGGCTTTTTTTAAGTTAATTGACACCCAAATATCACATGAAGTTGGAGAAAAAATTATGAGTCTGGCAGAACAGCTAAAAGAAGAAGGCCGAATTGAAGGCGAGCTTAATAAAGAAAGAGAAATTGCTAAGCGTATGCTGGATGAAGGCGCTGAACCTACATTTGTTGCAAAAGTAACAGGTTTATCACTTGATAAAATCAAGATGTTGCAAAAGCATTAAATTTAACTCTTAAGTTATTTATCACCCATGGTTATACAAACCTGGGTGGTAATAAAATATAAATTTTTTTGTCTCACCACCTACTCTTCTTGCGGTTGATAAAAAAATTTCATTCTAAATTTGATCACCAAAATCTTTACCTGAGAACCAAAATCTGAGGCTATTAATCAATAAATCTTCTCATATTAAACCCATGATTCATTCAGCTGGTCATTTTTATTTCTTTTTGAATGGATCTGCTTAATACTATCTTGCCAAAATAAAACAAATCCCTCTCTTTTGCTCTCAGAGACGTTTTTCGACCATGAACGAGGCCGGAGCGAATACTATAAAATTTTTTTATTTTATCCATAATAGACTTTCTTTCTTTAGCATCATTTGCAATTAAATAAGCAATCTTGGTTGCTATTAATGCCAAAATGGGCGGGTCATTTTCTTTACCTCTCTCCTTGTTTTCAGTAAATAATGACTCCAAACCAAAACATATTTGTAGAAAAGACATAGAAATATCATTGGTTTCATAAGCGGATGAATTAAATAACCACTCACAAGCGGCTTTAATATTTTCTAAATTTTTCTCAAACGCAATTCGGCAACATCTTTGAAAAAATGTGTTTAAAAATTCCTCATGATCCGGTAGAGATGTTAGATAACAATAATTGATTGTTAAT
>Ga0209960_1003826_pt1 | contig 12351 bp, 11 predicted proteins | sample ThiBiot_500_plan_2_FD_183947 | JGI IMG/M metagenome (GOLD analysis project Ga0209960, IMG submission 183947) | Wastewater bioreactor microbial communities from Cape Town, South Africa - Thiocy_expt_500_plan (SPAdes) | ecosystem: Engineered > Bioreactor > Thiocyanate-remediating >... | reverse complement strand
TCACGGATTTTGTCAATGGCGTCCATAGCTGTATTAAGAGCCGTATCGTAACCGATTGTGTTATCAGTTCCAAAAATATCATTGTCAATAGTTCCCGGAATGCCGATTACTTTGATCCCGAATTCTTCATTGAAAATCTTGGCACCGGTAAAACTTCCGTCTCCACCAATGCAAACCAAAGCGTCAATACCGAGTTTCTGACATTGTTCATAAGCTTTTTTTCTTCCTTCCGCTGTCATAAATTCTTTTGATCTTGCAGATTTCAGAATTGTTCCTCCTTGATTGATTATATTTTTTACGGAACGAGGTCCCATTTTCGTAACATCACCTGCAATTAATCCATTGTAACCTTCACGAATTCCGTAACAGTCTATGTTAAAATGATTTGCTGTTCTTACAACTGCTCTAAGAGCGGCATTCATCCCCGGAGCATCTCCTCCTGAGGTCAAAACCGCAATAGATTTTATGTTGTTTTCTGACATATTTTTAATTTTTTTCTAAGCAAATTTACGAAAAATCAACCATATTTTAACACTCATAATGGTGTTGATGGATAAATATATCATAGGATAACAGAATTAATAATACGGTAATATGACAAAAATCAAACTGAATATGATTAAGGAAATAATTAAGTTTATTATATTTACGAGCAATACAAAACAGAATTTTAAACTAATAAAAAATACATTATCATTATGAAAGTTACCGTAGTTGGAGCTGGTGCAGTAGGAGCAAGCTGTGCAGAATATATCGCAATGAAAGACTTCGCTTCAGAAGTTGTTTTGGTGGATATCAAAGAAGGATTTGCAGAAGGAAAAGCAATGGATCTGATGCAGACAGCTTCCCTTAATGGTTTCGATACCAAAATCACAGGGACTACCGGAGATTATTCCAAGACTGCAGGTTCAAAAGTAGCGGTGATCACTTCCGGGATTCCTAGAAAACCAGGGATGACAAGAGAAGAATTGATCGGAATCAATGCTGGAATTGTAAAAGAAGTAACAGAAAACTTAGTAAAACACTCGCCCAATGTAATCATTATCGTGGTTTCTAACCCAATGGATACAATGGCGTATTTGGTTCACAAAACATCAGGTCTTCCAAAGGAAAGAATCATCGGAATGGGAGGTGCTTTAGACTCAGCGAGATTCAAATACAGATTAGCAGAAGCGCTGGAAAGTCCAATTTCTGATGTTGACGGAATGGTAATCGCTGCGCATTCTGATACAGGAATGTTGCCATTATTCAGCAAAGCAACAAGAAACGGTGTTCCGGTTTCCGAATTTTTGACTGATGAGCAAAAAGCTTCTGTAATCGAAGAAACTAAAGTTGGCGGCGCTACATTGACAAAATTGTTAGGAACTTCTGCTTGGTATGCGCCAGGTGCTGCTGTTTCTGTAATGGTTCAATCAATTCTTTGCGACCAAAAGAAAATGATTCCTTGCTCATTGATGCTTGAAGGCGAATACGGACAGAATGATATCTGTCTTGGTGTTCCAGCGATCATTGGGAAAAATGGGGTTGAGAAAATCGTAAACATCACCTTGACTGTTGAAGAGCAATTGAAATTCGCTGAAGCTGCACAAGCTGTAAGAGAAGTTAACGGAGATCTTAAGTTCTAATCTTAAGATTCCAGATAAATTAAAACCATCTCAATTTGAGATGGTTTTTTATTTAATTCAATTATCCTTGAAAATCGCCACAATCGTGTTCTTCAAATTTTTCAATCAGGCTTTCCTGAGTGTAAAATTCTGAGATTCTCATATTTTTGAATTCAGGTTTTTGACCTTCAATTTTTAGCTGATAAATAGGTTCGTTTTCAACTTGTGTAAAAATAAAAGTAAATTCCGGTGTTTTGATTTTTAAACTATTTCCTTTCTTTTCATAACTGAAATCCTTATAACTGTGGACATTCTTCTCATTACAAAGTTCCACAATATCAAAACTCTTCTTATTAATTTTAAAAATAGCAAGGTCGCAAGAATAACAAACGCCACCGAACTCTATTCCGTATTTTTTGAAGACATCTTTCTGTTTAGAATCTTTGATTTCAATCGGTGTAAGCTTGCTGTATTCTGATAAGTTAATCGTTGATTCTTCTTTTAAATTTGCTTTTCCTGCAGCTTTTAATTCTGTTTTGTTGTCAGAATTGGTTACTGGATTTTCAATTGTTGCTTTTTTGTCCTTACTGCAAGAAAATGTGAAAGCTATAAAAACTGCGCCAATTAAAAATGTATTTTTCATTCAATATTGTTTGAATCCAAATTTACACAAATGTCCCAAACTAAAAACCTTCATTTGTCAATTCCATATTAACCATCGCACCTGTGAGATTGCCTGTGTAAACAGCATTGGCAACGGAACGCATCGGACAGGAGTTATCACCACAGGCAAAAATTCCGGGAATAGTTGTTTTTTGCAAGTTATCAATTTTAATATGTCCGTGTTCAGTAAATTCACAACCCAAAGCACCGGGAATATCAGAATGTTGTTTAAAATGAAATGCACCATAAACTGCATCGAAATTCAGTTTTTCGCCATCTGATAAAATCAAATTTTCTATATATCCGTTCTGATGCTTTATTTCATCTATTTCTGTTTCGATGATATTGATGTTATTTTGTTTCAGTTTTTGAGTTTGTTCTTCTGAGAATTCGGCTTTTCCTCTTGTAAAAATTGTCAAATCATTGGTCAGATTATTAACTAATGATGCAATATGAAAACCACGGTCGCCGTTAGCAATAATTCCGGTTTTTTTAGTTCTGAATTCGTAACCGTGACAGTAAGGGCAATGGATTAAAGAAATTCCCCAGCAATCCCAAAATCCTTTGATATTAGGAACATCATCTACAATTCCTGTTGCAAAAATGAGTTTCTTAGCTTCGAATGCTTCACCTCGTTTTGTTCTGATTTCAAATCCATTTTCTGTCTTCTTGCCTTCTGTTGCGAGTCCTTCATAAAACTCAACAGTATCATATTTTTTTACTTGTTCTTTTGCGATGGTTGAAATTTCTTTTGGCGTTTTTCCATCCTGCGTCAGAAAATTGTGAGAATATGGTGTCTGTATATTACAAGGTTTTCCACTATCGATGACCAAAACTTTTCTCAATGACCTTCCCAAAGACATTGCTGCAGAAAGACCTGCATAACTTCCGCCAACTATAATGACATCGAATGAATTTTCCTGTTTCATCTTTTTATGGTAAATATTTTTCGGGATGAAAATTTAAATGCTTATTTCTTGCCAAAGTTAGGATTAATTTTTATTATTGCAACCATATCGCATTAATAAAGATGATAAGACGAAATACACCAACAAAAGATGCCGTTCTAAATGTTCTAGCAGATTCGAAAAAAGCAATGAGTCAGGAAGCTATTATGAAAAATGTCAATATTAATATCGACAGAGCAACGGTTTATCGTGTCTTGAATAGATTTTGCGAAGAAGGAATTCTCCATCGAATTGTCGCTGAAGATGGGAAACAGTATTTCGCAGTTTGCATCAAATGTGATGAAAAAAAGCTTGCAGATAACCATTTTCATTTTAGATGTACAAAATGCGAAACGATAGAATGCTTGCCGGTCGCTGTTCAGTTTTCTTTAGAAAAAGGCTATTCTGTGGAAAGTGTGAACTGTATTTTGACAGGAGTTTGTAAAGATTGTTATTTGGATAATTGAGCGAAAATTTTATCTAAATCATTAAATTTTAATTTGTTAAAATCTTCACTTGGAACTTGTATTCCATCTAAATCTGAAAAAAGTATTGAATAATCTAAAGATCCAAATTCATTTGCCATAATTTGGTCTGCCTTCTTTCTCGTTATAGTTATTGTCTTTTTATACTTGTTATAATATTTTGATTTGTCATTATAATCAATAGGAATTGAAGTTATTGTAATTTTATTAATTGAAGTTTGCGCAAAAGCTTGAAAAGCCACATAAATAATATCTCTTTTTACAGATTCGATGATGAATTTTTCTAAATCACCTTTTACGATAGGTTTTGAAACTTGAATCTTCAAATCGTCTTCATCATTATTAATGAATTTCAAAGTTCCTTGTTCAGTGCTGAAATCGTGTGTATCTTCTAACATTTCTTTAACAGAACCATATTTTTTTAAATTAGAAGAATCAATCTTTTTTGTTGAAAGAGAGTCCGTCCTTGGAATTTTTATTTTTTCTGCTGTTGATATGTTTGATTTGTTTTCAGAGCAGCTTTGATATAGTAGAGATATTGTGAAAATTAATAATATTTTCTTCATTGCAATCTTTTAATTGTCTGGCAAATGTAAGAATATGTCCAAGTCAAACTTTACGGAAAACCATAATCAAAAAAATAAATCAAACTTTCAAAACCCCACGAAAGCCCCTCGCAGCGTAATAAGATTCTGCACCATTATGATAGAGAAAAACTGTATCATAGCGTTTGTCGCAGAAAATAGCACCACCTAGTTTTCGGATGTTGTCAGGTGTTTTTAGCCAGCTCGATGTTTTCAAATCAAAGTTACCAAGCGTTTGTAATTGGCGGTATTGTTCCTCATCTAAAATTTCGATTCCGATTTCATTGGCCAGATCTATTGCACTATTCACAGGTTTGTGTTCTTTTCTGGAATTCAGCGCATCTCGGTCATAGCAAAGACTTCGTCTGCCTTTTGGACTTTCTGCAGAACAATCGGCGAAATGATATTCGTCTGTTTTTTTATCGTAACCCACAACATCTGGTTCGCCATCGGTTCTTTCCATTTCGTTAAGTGACCACAATTTTTCAGGATTAGATTCTAATTTTTTCTGAACATCTTCCCATTGGATGTTTTCGTGACGTTTAGGGTTTTTCTCGAAACGGGTTTTCAATGTTTTGATTAATTCTTTCTGTTCTTCTGCTGAAAGCTGAGGTTTATTTTTCATATTGATTAATTGTGTTAGATAAAAATATTTCTCTCGCAGATTTAATGAATTAAGCAAAACTTTAGTTTTTTGTAAATCTGCAAAATTTGAAAAATCAGCGAGACTTAAAATATTGTCAATCATTCATCCCTTTACCTTTCAATATATTTGGGATTGATTTTTCTATTCTGGATTCTCTTGTTTTGGATTGTTTTGGTGCGGAAAAATGAAAAAGATAAGCTCGTTGTCTTCCGGGTGTCAAAGATTCGAACGCAGATTTCAGCTCGGGGCTATCATTTAGTTTGATTTGAAATTCTTCGGGAACTGGTGTTGCATCTCTTTTGATTTCCACTTTTTCGCCACGTTCTTCAATTTCAACAGCTTCAAAAATATAATCTTTAATAATTGACTTTTTATCCAAAATATCCTGAACATTTTGAAACCGCATTTGTCTTCCAGCTTGCGTATTTTCTCCCATTTTCACAAGAAGATGTCCGGAATCTTTCATCAATCCGCCTTTGAAGAACAAAAGTGCAAAGTAATCTTTGAAGCCTTGTATAATTACAATATTCTTACCTTGAAAAGAATAACAGGGTTTTCCCCATTTGAAATCCTCTGTCAATTGGCAATCCAGGATAATGGTTCTCAATGCCTTCATCTCGTCTTTCCATTGTTTGGACTGATTGATGTGTTCGTCAACTTTTGAATTCATGTTAAGAATATGTTTTTCCAAATTTAATTAAAATTCGAATTAATATAAATTTAATTGATTCTAGATGTAACAAATGTGCTAAAGTAGTTGTCTTATAAGTAAAACAAAATAACAATGAAGTCAGCCTTATCCTTATTAGGATTATTATCGATTACAATTTCTTTCGCACAAAACAAAGATACTCTCAAATCCAAAGAAATAGAAGCTGTCACCGTTATCGCCAAAAAACCGACTGTCCAAAGTAAAGCCGACAGAACCGTGTTTAATGTCGAAAACAGTTCTATTCTAGCAGGAAATACCACTTGGGATATTGTTAGTATTGATAACAATGATAATGTGAGAGCGGAAGGAGAATCAGTTACGGTTTACATCAACGACAGAAAGTCGGTTTTTACAGGTAAGGAACTGAAGGAATATCTCAAAACAATTCCTGCAGATAATCTGATGAAAATCGAAGTCATTACAAGTCCATCTTCCCGTTATGAAGCAACAGGAGCAGTAATCAACATCGTTCTGAAAAAACGAGATGATGAAGGTTTGAAAGGAAGTATTTCTTTAACCAATACTCAGAACACCAAGAATAACCAATACGGAAGTTTGAATTTGAATTACCATAAAAAGAATTTCACACAAACTTTTACAGGAAGTTATAACGATAATGTTTTTATATCAAAAAGTTCTAACGACTATTCCTATTATGCTAATAAAAACAGACAGTTAATCGATTCTGAAACAGCTTACAAAAACAAAAATCCGTCTTTTTCTTCGACTTCAGAATTTGAACTGAATGAAAAAAATAATATTGGACTTGTCCTAGAATATTTCCGTGGCGATAATAGTTCAGATTCCAATTCATATACCAGGTTTTATGATGATAATACTTTTAAATATTTTAATTATCAAAACACGCTGGGCAAAAACCTGAACAATACTTTGGGAACCAATTTGTTCTACAAATATTATGATAAACAGAAAAATAAAATTTTAGATATTAATTTTGGATTGAATTACGATTCGAGTGAAGGCTTGACAGACCGAATTCTTAAAACGGCTAATTCATCTTATGTAAAACCTGAAGATTGGGAAAACAAACCGGCGATTGAAAGAACTTTAATTAATAACAACACACAAAACAGAAATTATTATATTAAAGTGGATTACACAACGCCACTTGGGAAAGGTGGAACTTTGGAAGTCGGTGGAAAAGCAAATTTCAATAACAATGTAATTCCGAATACTTATCAGGATTTAATAAAAAATACCCGACTGAATAGTGATTTCCATTATTCGGATAATATCAATTCACTTTACTTTACCTACAGCAAAACGTTTTTTGAAAAACTGGAAACAAGGGTTGGTTTGCGCTACGAACATATCAATTATAAAATCAGAGAAAATGTTGGAAACCAAGGAAGAAAAGATTCTTACGGAACATTTTTACCAAACCTTCTAGTGAAATATGCTTTTTCTCCAAACTATGATTTGAGTCTAACCTACAATCACAATCTCTGGAGACCGTGGTATTCGGAATTTAATCCTTTTGAAGTGCCGAATAATAACGGCATCTTCTACCGAGGAAATATGGAATTGCTTCCAAATCCAAGCGATAGAGTGGTACTGAAATTTGGATTGTTCAAGAAATATTTTATCTCCGCAAGATATATGTTTACAGACCAGGACTATTGGGAAAATTACAGACAGGAAACCGATGCGGAAGGAAATCTCAAGACAATTGTTTTTCCAGATAACTTCAAAGGGAAAGTTGAAAAATTCTATTTGTTCGCCAACACCAATCAGAATCTTTTCAAGAATAAATTGAATGTTAATTTTGGAGTTGGCTGGTATTATATTGATAACAGCGATTTCAACACAAGAAATGGATTAAGTACTGAGAATAATTACATCAGTTATATTGGCGGTTCGACGAATTTGTCTTACACCAATTTATTTAATAAAAATATTAACCTGAGTGCTTGGATGAGTGTTGATAACCAAAATAATGGAAACTCTGTTGCAAACAAATATAACTACTTTCACAACTTTTCTGTAACCAAGATTTTCCCTGGTGCGCAGATAGAAACCAGTCTACAATTTATGAATATTTTCAAAAGACCGAGTATGACAACAACAACTTATAGTCAGATTGGGACATTCAAAAATTATAACAGATGGGATTGGTATGGTGTTTCTCTGACATTCGTGAAACGTTTCGGAAACCAGAAAGTAAAAGAAAATACTAAAACTGATGTCGAGAAAAACTCCGGCGGAAGTAAATAAATTTTTAATGATAAATTAAAGAAGAACGGGAAATTGCTCGTTCTTTTTATTTTTGGACTATTGTAAAATCTCCATCTCCGCTCATATTGATAAAATGTAGAATTAAATTGTATCAAAGCTGTCAGACTGAGCGAAGTTGGAGTCCCTTGTGCCTTAAAACATTTGATTTAAGATGATGCATTGTGCCTTTGTGTAAAACTTTCAACTAAACTTTAATAAAATTTCACATCCCAAAACTTTTGAAAGATGTAAATTTGGGACTCAATTAAAAGTAAATCAATGTTCAGGAAAATTCAGATTTTCGTTTTGGCGGTGGCCACAATTGGAAATATAAATGCTCAGAAATCAAAATTAAATTCGGGAGAAAGACCAAAATTAGTTGTAGGATTAGTCGTCGACCAGATGCGTTGGGATTATCTCTACCGTTTTGAAAAGAAATTTGGAGAAGGCGGTTTCAAGAGATTGTTGGGAGAAGGTTATTCATTCAATAATGTTCATATTCCTTATATTCCAACTGTTACAGCTATCGGTCATACTTCCATTTATACAGGTTCTGTGCCTTCCATTCATGGGATTGCCGGTAACGACTGGACGGATAAAGCGACAGGGAAAAACGTTTATTGTACAACCGATGACAGTGTCAATCCCGTTGGAACGGATAATAGAAGAAATGGAAGTCATTCTCCGAAAAATCTTTGGTCAACTACAGTTACAGACCAGCTAAGAATCGCAAGTAATTTCAGGTCAAAAGTCGTTGGCGTTTCTTTGAAAGACCGCGCATCGATTTTGCCGGCAGGTCACAATCCGACTGGCGCTTTTTGGTTTGACGATTCTGCCGGAAACTTCATCACAAGTTCTTATTATATGAATGAGTTGCCAAAATGGGTAAAAGACTTCAACGACCAGAAAGTTCCGGAAAAATTATTGGCTAACGGTTGGGAAACAGCTTTGCCAATTAATCAATATACTGAAAGTACGGTTGATAATGTCGAGTGGGAATTTCCTGTAGGAACGGCAAAAGAACCGGTTTTTCCTTATAAAAATCTTTTATCAGATTATGCGACTAAAAAAGGCGTTATCAGAACGACACCTTTTGGAAATACTTTGACACTAAAATTTGCTGAAGCGGCTTTGGATAATTATGCCTTAGGAAAAGGAACTGAAACAGATTTTCTGGCTATTAACCTGGCTTCAACGGATTATGTAGGACATTCTTATGGACCAAATTCCATCGAGGTGGAAGATACTTACATCAGATTGGACAGAGATTTGGCGGTGTTTTTCAAAATGTTGGATGAGAAAGTTGGTAAGAACAATTATTTGATTTTTCTGTCTGCTGATCATGGTGGAGCAAATGCGGAAGGGTTCCTGAGAGCCAACAAAATTCTAGGCGGTTTCTTTGATGAAGGAATGGAAAAAAATCTGGGAGCAGAATTGGAAAAGAAATATGCCAATTCTAAATTGATTCTCGGAATCGATAATTATCAGATCTATTTGAATCAGAGTCTCATCAAAGAAAAAAATCTGGATGAAGAAGCTATCAAGGCTACAATTATAGACAATCTTAACAAAGATCCAAGAGTTTTGTACGCTGTGGATTTGAAGAAGATTGGTTCGTCAGCGATTCCGGAACCGATAAAATCCCGAGCGATTAATGGTTATAACTGGCAGAGAAGCGGTGATATACAAATCATTTCTCACGATGGAATGTTGCCGACTTATGCTAAAAAAGGAACAACACACAGCGTTTGGAATTCCTACGATTCACATATTCCATTGATTTTTATGGGTTGGGGAATCAAACATGGCGAGAGCAATGGTGATTATTATATGACAGATATTGCGCCAACAATCTCCGCATTACTTCACATCGAATTCCCAAGTGGCGCCGTTGGAAAACCAATTACTGAAGTGATTGAAAGATAGACAAAGAGAAGTTAGATATTAGAGTCCAGATATTAGATTTTAAATCATTAATTTATTAAGTCGCAAATGTTTTCAATAAGAACTTTGCGACTTTTTTGCATAATAACAATAATTTCCTGCGACTTTGCGATATAACAATTTCGTATTTTTGAATAATGAATTTGAAAGAAAAAGACATCTTCGATTTGCTGAATGAAAAAGCAGAACTCTACAATTCACCGGATTTTATTACCAATGATCCCATTCAGATCCCGCATCGTTTTTCTTTGAAGCAGGATATCGAAATTTCGGGGTTTCTATCTGCAAGCATTGCCTGGGGAAACCGAAAATCGATTATCAATGATGCCAATAAAATGATGGAATTGATGGGGAATTCACCATACGATTTTGTGATGAATTTTACTGATTCTGATTTAAAAAAGATTCCACAAAAAGCAATTCACAGAACTTTCAATCACGAAGATTTTATTTTCTTCCTGAAGAATTTTAAAAGAATTTATAACCAATTTGAAAGTCTGGAAGATGTGTTTCTAATCAATGAAAACGAAATGAATTTCTCTCATTCTATCGAACGTTTCCGAAATCATTTTATTTCGGAAATCCATCGCGGGCAAAAACACGTCAGTTCGCCTTACAAAAATTCGGCTTCCAAAAGGTTAATAATGTTTTTGCGATGGATGGTTCGGAAAGATAAAAAAGGTGTTGATTTTGGAATTTGGAGAAAAATTGATGCAAAATATCTTTCTGTTCCTTTGGATGTTCACACGGCAAATATTTCCAGAAAATTAGGAATATTAACTAGAAAACAAAACGATTGGAAAGCAGTTGAAGAATTGGATTTGATTCTCAGAAAATATAATGCTGATGACCCTGCAGTCTACGATTTTGCGTTGTTTGGATTGGGTGTTTCAAAAGAATTTGAATAGAATTTAACCGCAAAGAAACAAAGGTCTCACTAAGAACACAACTATTTAACTTGTGAACCTTGTGAAAAAACTTTGTGCCTTTGTGGTTTAGAAAAAACGTTTCTTGATGTACATCAATGTTGTATCAATATTTAAGGTCTTATTTTTGCTGCAAGAAAAATCAATATTAATTTAAAATATTATCTATGAAAAAATTAACAGTATTGGCATTGGCAGGCGCTGCTTTGATGTTCACAGCTTGTAACGACAAAAAAGAAACTGTAAAAGATGCACAGGAAGTTGCAGCAAAAACCGGTGAAGCTTACAAAGTAGATTTGGCTACATCCAACGTGAACTGGAAAGCGTTTCACAAAGGTGGATTTGCACCGAGATGGGGAACACTTAATTTGAAATCCGGAGAAATTACAGTTGAGAATGATGCGGTAACTTCAGGTGATTTCGTTATTGATATGACCACATTGAAAGTTGACCCTGCATCTGTAACGGAAGCTGACAAAAAGCCGGCTGACCTGGAAGCGCACTTGAAAAATGAAGATTTCTTCAACGTTAGTAAGAATCCAACTTCTGATTTCAAAATCACTTCTGTTGCGGATTTGACTGGAGAACTTCCAAAAGATGCAGTCGCGGGTGCTAACAAAACGGTAAGCGGAAACTTGACATTGTTAGGAAAAACGCTTAATGTTTCTTTCCCTGCAAAAGTGACTGTTGCCGAAGGTAAAGCGGCTATTGAAGCTAAATTTACAGTCAACAGAGCAGATTGGGGAATCAAATTCGGGACGGATGAAACGGATCCGGCTGAATGGATGATCAGCAAAGACATCGAAATTGGGATCAATGTGAATGCTGCTAAATAAATAAATCGTAAAAAATGAAAAGAAGGACTGTTTCGAAAGAGGCAGTCTTTTTTTGTAATTCAAAACACTTCGACTCCGCTCAGTGTGACACTTTTAGTATTAAATGTATAATAAGAATTGTCAGGCTGAGCAGAGTCGAAGCCTTTACGAAATGAAAGAACCGACTCTTTAGAAGCCGGTTCAGTAGATAAAACATCTCATTTTTTTAGTTAGACAACAACAAAAAAGGACAGCCGACAATGCTATCCTTTAAATTTTTATATCAAATTTAATTTGAGTAATTCCAATTGGGTCAAAAGCAAATTTTGTAATCATTTCCTAAATCTCTATTGTAAATTTAGAAATAAAAACCATATCATTTGTAAACTAAATGTTAAAATTTCATACTTATCCACATTTTTTTGTGGATAACTCTATTAATTGAGTTTTTCTTTGATGTACTTCGCCGTAAAAGACTTTTTTTCTTTAATCAAATCTTCCGGTGTTCCTGTGAAAACAATCTCGCCGCCGTATTTTCCGGCATTTGGACCAACGTCAATGATGTAGTCAGCAGATTTGATGATGTCTGGTTGATGTTCAATCACCACCACTGAATGTCCTAATTCTATCAATGCCTGAAGCGATTTTAGTAACTTTTTAATATCGTGGAAATGCAAACCGGTTGAAGGTTCGTCAAAAACAAACAAGGTTTTTTCTGTCGTTACACCTTTCACAAGGAACGATGCCAGCTTCACTCTCTGAGCCTCACCTCCGGAAAGAGTAGAAGAGG
>Ga0209960_1003822_pt1 | contig 12362 bp, 16 predicted proteins | sample ThiBiot_500_plan_2_FD_183947 | JGI IMG/M metagenome (GOLD analysis project Ga0209960, IMG submission 183947) | Wastewater bioreactor microbial communities from Cape Town, South Africa - Thiocy_expt_500_plan (SPAdes) | ecosystem: Engineered > Bioreactor > Thiocyanate-remediating >... | reverse complement strand
TGAACTTGACCAAAATTTCCTTTGCCTAATTCATTTAAAACTCGTATTTGTTTGGCATTGACTTCAACTAATTTCCCATTGAAATCAATTTGACAAGTTTCTTTTATATCAGAAAATCTTTTCAATCGAACAAACAAATCAACAAGTTTCTTCTTCTTCGAACAAAACAAAATGTTTTTACTCGTATTTGTTGATTGGAGGATTGTCTTCGTTGTTTTTATCAATATCTCCAGTTAAATCAATGCACATCAATCGAACTAAACATTCACTCTTGACTTTTTACCAAATCAAAATCAATTGAGAAATAAATACGTTTCTTTTTTCTTGGAATTCGTGATGATGAATCAGATGATGTTGAAGCCATTGCACTTTCATATACTTACAGACCAACACGTCTCACTCACTTTTACCAACCAAAAATAACACAGAACAGAAAAATAAAAACAAAACAAATGTTTTTCTTTTCTTTTCTTTTTTTTTAAACATATTTATTTAGTCACTTGTTTTTTCTTTCCAAAAAAAAAAGAAATTTTTTTGTACTTTTACAATTAATTTCCACGTATTTCGAAAAATATAAAAAAAAACATATCGACATTTGTTATTCGTCCAATTTCAAGGTCAACATAATGCATTTAATTGACAAATCAAATTAAATTTCAATTATCTCAACAAAATAAATGCGGGTGATGAGGGTAGTATCGAAAACCATCGGACATATCGATGTTTCATGCTCAAAATCAGAAAATTTCAGGTCAATCGGAGTTTACCTTCGTATTTAACAGATCCAAATGCTGTTCTCAACAATCTACCAAATGATATCAAATGAAGACATGGAATTCCCAATTATCACAAAGCAAATCATTTCTTTGAACAATATCAAACAACTAATCATCAAGCTGGTTCTCTTGACAAGATTGTTCAAAATCTTGTTCAAAATTGGGGAAAAGGTTTATTCACTTTTCTTTTCAATTTTCATGTAATGGTCAACAGAAATATACAGGACATGAAATGCTTCAACAAGGAACTTATAATGCTTTAATTCGACAAACAAATTATTATGATTCAACTTTTAATTTCATTTGAAGATTCACATTTAGCTTTTAAAAGATCTTTAGGCGAAGGTTTTGTGATCCAACTAATAAAATGGTTAAAATCTACGGGACGTGTAAAGCTACAATTAATGACCAATTTCAAATACAAGATCTACAAATTTTCTATGATCCAAATCAATTATTTACTCAACTCACTGAAATTTCACCATTTGCACCTTTTGCTCGTTTAAATATTCCTCAGCCAACATCATGTAACTTTTATCTTTTGGATTTTAAATAAAAGAATGAACAAAAATTGACATATTTATTAGAGTACCTATGTAATATTAGTAAATAACCAACTTTTAATAAAAGTGTAACAACACATTTTGAGTACACAAAAAGAAGAAGATTTATTATGAATAAACAGAAATGAATAGTATATAAAACACATATGTTCATTGAAATATTTCTAGTGTTTTCAACGCACTTTGTCGATAGAAAAAGAAGAAAATGCGTCAATTTCGAATGAAATATATATTTAAACGACAACGAAATCGAAATGACGTTCGTTGTTTAAAACGAATTCAATTAATAATATCTGGTTGTTTAACAATGATTGTTGGCATATTTACAATAGTTTATACAATGCAACAAAGTCAATTAGCTGAACAAAATTCTTTAAAAGAAACGTTAGCAGCAGAAATCTTACATGAACAAGTTATATTTGAAGATTATTTAAATGATATGTTAGAAAATGTTTTTCGTTTAAGTAAATGTAATTGTTCGGAATGTGGTTTGAATTCAGATCGATTTAAACAACATATTCGAATAAAAACATTAAATGCATTAACACAAATCAATTTAGATCAAAAGAAAAGACTTTTATTCTTTCTTTATGATAATAAATTGATTCATTCCAATTGTCCGTCACGTTTAATTGATTTAACTGGAGCGGATTTTTCTTATTTACAACTTTCAAATGAACGAGATTGTAATCTTTGCAATATTTCTCTAAGAAATATAGTTGCAAATTCAATTGAATTTATTAATTGTGATTTAAGTTATTCGGACTTTTCAGGATCCAATTTAATTGGAGCTAAATTTAAAAATTCGAGAACTGGAAGATCAATATTCATGAATACTAATTTAACTAATTCAATATTTCTTGATACAAATATTGTTGGTCTTTGGCTAAATAATTCAATTTTAATTAATACAAAATTTAGTCGACCTCCATTAGATATGAAATTGTATAATACTGATCTCTTGGCAAGTTCTTGGTCAAGTGAACAAATTATTCATTTTTCATTTGATGAACAATTCAATTCAGTTTATAATACAAGACTTTCGGATGGAACATTTAGTCAAATCGATTCCAAACAATTAGTTTTTGATGAAGGAGCTGAACTCGGAGTATAAAACTATCATTTCATTGACATTTACAAAATATTGATTCGATATTTTGTCGGAATGTTTAGTGTGAAAAAGAAATTGGTAACGTTCTTCTAAGTGAATCTCGTCCAAATTGGTATCAAAGTCCTCTTCATTCGAAAGTTCATTTGATCAATACGACTAAAATGAATAATATCAATATTTCGTCATATGAAGGTGATTGTTGTTTTCAGTGTTATTTTACAAATAGTCGATTTCTACAATTGATCGATATTTCAAATTATTCACTTCTCATTCAACAACAAAAAGTTTCTGTACGTTTTTCTTTTTTTGTTGTTTGCCCATTTTCAATTGAATTGTCTTATTATACTGTTGGATTCTATTCAAGTAAATTAAGTATCGAAGGAAAGATTTATTCCTATCAAAGTAAATTCAAACGTTTTCTTTTCTATTATTGAAATCAAATTTATACAATCTATGTTTAGTTATTACTAACAAAACAACAAATACAAATCAATTTCAACAAATTATTTTTAAAGAATTAATTCCGAAGAATACCAAATATATTGATATTGAAATTGGAGGTTTACAAGGAGATTCATTTTTACAGCAATATTACTGTTTATTTGATAATATTCATGTAAATCTATTCTAATCAACTCATGTGTTCTTGTCATTCAATGGTCGAATTCAATTTCTTCTCGATAAACTTTGACAGATAAAATATATAAAAAGAAAGGACTAATAAATGTGAAATAGAATGGAATTTTGCTTAAAACATAGAGAATATAGAAGCGAAATGTTAACCGAAATTGACTTGATCATTTTAATTAAGAGTTGAATTTCTTCTATTTTTTACTTCCATTTATATCCGTAGAGTGCAGACAGATAATATAGTCTTACTATTTTGTAATCCATCATTTGTTAATTAATTAATCAAATTCGAATTGATTTTCTTTTTTTTTTGTCGAAGTAAACATCGAGATAAGAGAACATGTTTTATTTCTTTGTCTTTGTCGATGTTTATCTTTATTTTACTCAAATTAAATATGAAATAAACTACATTTTCTTTTGTTTTTATTTGTTTTACGATAAAAGTTCTACAAGTCGGTTTTCTTTATTTATTTAAACTTATAAAGTTCTCTCATTAATTCATCGAAATTAAATTCGAAAAAAAAACAAATTGATCCATTGATCTTTTTTTCGAATTGCTCGAAGATACGATAGTCACCCTTAAAAAAAAACAAGACAAACAAGTGCAATGTACTCTCGACTTGGCTGTATCGAAGAAAAAGTTCTTAAGTTCTTACGTCACTATTTGGTCAAGATAAGAATTAAAAAAAAAAGATAAAAGAAAGCAAATGGAAAATGTGTATATAAATAATGTTAATTTACGAATAATAATTTCTATATGTAAGACACAATGTTGAGTGCAAACGAAACAATTAGTTGTATAAATACAGGCGATACAACATGGGTATTAATCTCATCTATATTAGTTTTATCAATGATGCCAGCTTTAGCTTTTTTTGAAGGTTAGACTCGATAATATTTGACAAACAAGAAAAATGAAATAAAAAGAATTTGTTTTGAATATATATATTTAGCTGGCCTATTGAAAAGTATCAATACAGTATCTTTAGTAACTCAAATCATAGGTGGAGCATCGATCTTATGTGTAATGTGGCATCTCTTTGGATATACATTAGTATTTGGTCGTACAGCTGGTGGTGTTATTGGAAATTTCGATAATGTTTTAATGCTTGGAATATCGTATACAGATTGTTCACGACATTCACCAAATATTCCAGCTGCTTTATTTGGTTTTTTTGAAATGATGTTTGCAGCTATTTCTCCATTGTTAATTACAGGTGCATTTGCTGAACGATTGAAATATAAAGCTTTTGTTATATTTATTATTGGATGGGAAGTATTTATCTATTATCCAGTTGCACATTGGGTGTGGGGAGAAGGTTGGTTATATACGTATTTCGGTGCACAAGTAAGATAACAACGCACCTTTTCTTTTTCTTTTTCTTTTTCTTAAATTTAAATAAATGAAATGAATTTTGAAAAAGGATTTCGCTGGTGGAATGGTTATTCATACGACATCAGGTGTTTCAGCATTACTTTGTGGAATTATTTTAGGACAACGAAAAGATTTCGATAAATATGATGGTGAATTTCCTCCATCGAATTTACCTTTGGCAGCATTAGGTGGTGCTCTTCTATGGACAGCATGGTTTGGTTTTAATGCAGGTAGTGCACTTGAAAGTGGATCTCTTGCTGTATCAACTGTTGTTGCAACTCAACGAGCTGCTGTTTGTAGTGGAGTTGTTTGGTTAGTTATTTCTTGGATTCGACATAAACCATCAGCTACAGCCGTTCTCAATGGTGTCATTGCTGGTCTTGCTGGAATTACACCTGCATCGGGTTATATTGATCCACAATATGCAGCTGTCATTGGAGTTATTCTCGGTTTTGCTTCGTATTTTAGTATTTTCTTATTCAAACATAAACTACGTATTGATGATGCTCTTGGTAAGTCAATTCAATTGTTTTATTGACTAATAAGAATTGTTTTTTTGTGAATATGAATATACGTAGATGTGTCAAGTGTTCATGGAATGACAGGTGTCGTTGGTTCGATTGCTATTGGATTCTTTGGACAGAAAAAATTCAATGAGGATGGTCGCGATGGACTTTTCTTTGGCGATCGAAGTCCTTATTTACTTGGTGTTCAAGTATTAGCTGTTGTTGTTACTGGTTTATGGTCGGCTATTATTACTTTAGCTCTTTTGAAATTTATCGATTTAACTGTTGGATTAAAAATTGATCATGATGAAGAATTAGGTTTAGATGAAGAAGAACATGGTGAACAAGCTTATGGTTGGAGACATTCCATTGTTCCCGATTCAATGACTGAAGAACAAATTCATCAAATTGTTCGTGGTTCAATTAATCATCATATTCAAAATGAACAACGACGATTATCACTCATACCAACTGCACGAACACCTTTACGTCACAATCACAATTTAGCAAAATTAGAAGAAACACTTTAATTTATCTTTTCCTTTTCCTTTTCCTTTTCCTTTTCTTTTTCTTTCTTTTTGTATATTTTCATTTTTCTTTATTTATTTTGTTTGAATAAAAAAAATGTTTATTATGTTTTAACATCGACTTGAATATGAATACAACCGATATGACCAGCATAATCTGAATCGATATTAATATCCATTTTAACTTGATCTGAAACTTTGATTGGTAATCCACTTTTGAAATGTTGAAGAAAATTTGATATCGAATAAATAGCTGGAGGAAGTGGAGGACATCGTTTTGGACTTTCATTCAAGTATGTTTTATTTGAACAAAGATTATATGAACACGAACCAGCACTACCTTCACATGGTACATGAACCCATTCACCTAAGATTTTGGCATGCATATCAACATGTGCCTTTAGACGTTTCAATCAAATTATTCAATTGTTATTTTATACATATCAACACAGAGACTTACAGAGATTTGAGCTGGTAAATGTTTCAAAACATGAACGGTACCACCAACAATTGTATTTCCTAAACGAAATCAACAATGATTGAATTTGATAAATTGAAAAAATCGAATTAACCTGGTAAATGAACTTGATCAGGATTAAGAGTCATCGCTTGAAAGGAAAGTAAATCACTGGCTGATCCACAATTATTCCATGAAAATGTTAAATTCGATTGTTGTTGTTGTTGTTGTTGTTGTTCTCCATTCACACAACAATTCATCATCATCACAATAAATATCAATTCAAATATCATTTTATCTTCAAAGAAAATCAAAAACAAATATTTTTCTTTTTTCTTCTGTGATGCGTTATTCTTATTGGAAGAATGAAAAAAAAGTGAAATGACACAAAACAAAATGAATCAATCGAATTTGTAATTAAGTTGTTGCATTAACCACCAGATTAAAACAACCAATATGACCAGCAGCATTCGAAGTTAAATCAATAATTAATTGAACTGCATCTGCTGTTTTTATTGGAAGTGTTTTGTTTATATTTTGAACTAAATTCGATATTGAATAATCTGCTGTAGGAATTGCAGGACATGGTCCAATCGTATGATTATTTCCCAATGAATCAACATAACTCGATATCTTATCCGAACATAAAGTATAATTACATGAACCAAAAGTACCTTCACATGGAATTGTTAACCATTGACTAAATATACTTATTCGCATACCAACATTCGCCTTAATACAAGCAAAAATGACACAAATCATCAGACTTTACAAAGACAAATTTACATGTAAATCTGGAGGAAATGGTTTCGATATGTTCACTGCTACGGAAAGAGCAACATTGCCTATAACAATTTATTCAATGACAAAATCAAATGATTTCAACAAAAGAATTGAACCTGGAAGAGCGATTGGATCTGGTGAAACACTAAGTCCAGCGAGTCGAATTGGATCAGTATCAGGTCCACAATTAGACCAAGATGTTCCAACACTTGATGATTTCTTTAAATCATCATACAAATAAACAATCAATCAATCAAATAATTTCTCTTGAAATGATTATTACTTCGATTATGTATGAATGAGCACAATAGTCCAATAGAAGACATGTTACAACCAACAACACAATTTTATTCAAATAATTAACCATCGTAGATAAACAACTTCAACAGAAAAAAAAACAAATGGATCTTTGCACTTTGTTATATGCGAAGATCTTTTAAGTTACATGATAAGATTTTCAAACAAATAATGAGATGTTTCTTATCTTCACATTTTCATCTATTATCTTTCCTTTTTTTCATAAAAGAAATAATGTTATTTGGTTCTACTAAAATCGTCGACATCGTGATATTGATTCTTTGAATGTTTTTGTATAGAGTTTCGAAGGGAGAACATAAACTATAAAGATAATCATTGACGGTGTAAACGAAATGAAATAACCAGAAAGATATAGCCAAGGATTTCGAAATGGATCAACACATTCCGACAATAACGAAATTATTAAACGAGGCAAAGCCAACAGAAAAAGAATCAACGAACTGATTAATAATTGTTTATGTTCTGTCATTTGTTCAATCAAATGTTCTTTGAAACGTTGTTTCTTTCGTGCTGCTGACCGTTGTCGAGCTGTACCAACAATAATCAATAAAGCAGAACAAACATTTACAACAAATGGAACAACAAGATGAACAAATAAACTGATTGTATTGTAAATTTGAACCGAATCGAAATAACGAGTAACACACATTATATTATATTCGATTTCATATTCAGCATCTTCAGATAAACTTAAATTCTGATTTGTAAACTTATATTTTTGATTTGTATATTCGATTAATTGATGATGTAAAGGTTCATGAATAAGATTCATTAGAATTAAAATTGGTAAAATGAGAATCACCCATCGAGCGATACGTTTACTTAATTTCTTATCAAAAGTAACTCCTTTGAAAACATTGACAGTTCGTTCAATAGCAACACAAGCATTTAACCAACCATCGATATACAAACATAATTTCAAAAGTGGACTAATCAAAACACAATCGACTCGAACAAATGATAAACTAATCGTTGAATTCATTCCAAGTAAAATCACAAACCAATATTTTATTGTAAACATAGAAATTGTTAGTAGAGATGTCATTGAACATGCGAATAAATATAAAACACAACCAACTTTTCTTAATTCTTTATTTTGAAATGTTGTTAAAGAACAAATTCCATTGATAAGACCAATGACAAACATCAGCATAGTGATACCAACAGTTGATTTTATCAACGAAGATTGTTTAAGAAATGAAATATTTCGTTGGATTTGACCGCGTAACAAATCATTCATTGTCAAACCAATACTTTTACGATATATGGATTACATTGATCACCAACAACACAACTACTAATTGTCAAATCTACAAACAAATTCATTCATTCTATTGTTCGTCTCCGAAGATGTTGACTTACTGATTCGTTTGAAAGTAACATTACTCGGACCAGTTACAAGTAATTGAAACGATCCTCTCACATTCGGATATAATGTTGTTACAACCAAAATATAAATTCGATTCTTTTCAAGAATATTTCCCAAATAAAAACGATGTTTATTACATGCGAAACTACTTTGTGTAAGTAAATTTTCATGTGGATAAGATGGATCAAATTGATCTTGATAAATATATCCATACAGTCGAATTGTGTTGTTACTACTATTCAGTGAATAGAAACCATTCTCTGCAACAATCAATTCAATACTTTCATAATGAAAACTTTCTTTCGAACATTCTCGTGAATAAATTCGACTTTTTTCGGTCAATTTCGATTCATATGTTCGTTGAAAATCTAATAAAAACATCTTAGTTTATACATATTTATTTACAACATACTAAAACATCACACTTACGAAGTTTATTGAAAATAATACGATTTGGACCGAATGATATAACTGAAAAGTTGCCTGTCGCTAAGAACATATATGTTGCTACGACTAATATGTATGTCACATTAGATTGCAATTCAACAATTAATTTCCGAGCTATTTCAGGACAAGTATCCAGATTTGGGTTGATAAATGAGTCATCAGTGATGTATGGATTAAAGTGTTTTTCATACCAACCGATTTCCATGAAGAACTATTGACTTATGATTGAAAATTAATGTATAATTGCCTGATTGAATGGCATTGATTTGTATCGATTCATAATAAGACACTTGGTATCGATTGACGTCGCAATCTGTTTGGTGAAACGTCGGACTATTTGTAGTCAATTCTGATGAATATTCAAATTGAACAATTGTTGTGTTCTTTGTTGTTGTTGTTGAAAGATGACCTTCAATTATCACAAATGTGTAGAATTATAGAAATGAAAAATATCAACATACTCATTCGTTTGATATTAATTCTATGAAATCCACTGGTAATAACGGAGAATGGACCTTGTCTGTACACATTTTCATAGTCTGCTGTTATCAGTAAAACATATTTTATATTCAATTGTAAATAACCAGTTATTTTAAATTTTCTCGAGAAACGGGTTACACTCTTAATGAATGACGTATCATGAGAACTGTATGGATGAAAAGATGAATATTCATATAAAGAACCAAATGTATCAAATTGACTTGAGGTTATGAACATGTAATAATCTGATGTATTCACAGTTATCTCTAAACCTTCAAAATAGTATTGTTCTGGTAGACAATTATGAAAGCCATGTTTCCAACTTTGATTATTAAATTCTGATGAATAATTTGTTTGAATTATTGATTTATTTTCATCTAAAATTGTTTATTGAACATTTCAATAGGAAAATAAAAACAAACGAAATGAAAGTATATACTTATTCGTTCCATAGACACGTTACTTGGACCGTCAACAATTATTGTGAATGCACTTGGTTCAAGTTGTTTTTCTGCTTTTACAATCAATATCATCGAAGTGTTCATCTCACTGTATAATAATATTTTGAAATGATTATTACAATTACTTTTACTTTCAACTTCAATTGTCTTTTCATTTATTGAAAGATCAAATAAAGTGAAATTATTTCCATAGATATTTCCATATATGTATGACATACTACTGTTAACTCTAATGGTATAATATCCTTCTTTTGTCATATCAATCTTTATACATTCACAATAGAAATCAAATGGAATTATTGTTCTGTAAAAATCACATTCATGACTGTTTATTGTAAATTCTGATGAATATTTTGTTTCTATTAAATTCGAAATAAATTGACTGAAATGAATATGAGATGGTCCAATTAAAAGTACTGAATATGAAGATGTTATGTTAGGAGACAGTGTTGCTACTACTAAGTCATAGATCTCATCATTCTTAAGATGTATAATCGATTTCATTTCACCAACAGAACATTGTTCATCAAAATAAAAGGTTAAATTTGTCCATAGATTGAGAGGATCAAAATATTTGTTGTAAATTCTGACGTCTGTTCCCATTGTACGATTGATGATAAATTCGTAATAACCTTCCTTAGAAACATTCATTAGTATACTTTCATAATAATAAATAGGTCCATCACAATTGTCCATATAGGTTGGATTCTTTTCTGTTAACATTGAAGAATAAACTGATTGAATTGATGATGTTGGAATATCTGTTCATTAAAATGAAAAAGAATATACAGTTGAAAATTCGTTGGTAAAAGATTGAATAAATAAACCTATGATTGATGTTGATGTCGATGTTGTACTTAATTTGTTCTCATTTGAAGAATCTAAAAGTTTACCACATTTGTCTTTCGATAATAGAAATTTTGTAACACGACTATTTCGACGATCAGCGTAATAGATGTTGCCAAAACTATCGAAAGCCATACGCGGGAAAGAAAACAAATCGTGTGAACTATCCTTTTCACGACATCCAACGATACATTTAAAATGATTCAATGTTCCCGAAAAGATACAATTTTCTGCCGCATCAACAATATAAATGTTCTGATTTGCATCCAACACAACACTGCTTGGAGCAAAGTTCGGGGAAAGATTTGATCTTGTAAGAATTGTTATTCCATCGATGGTACCTGAACGAAAAAGTTGAACTCGATGATTCCAACAATCTGCTACATATAAATCAAGATTCATATCAACAAATATTCCTTGAGGCACATTAAGCATGTGTTCTTCAATTCCTGGAACACCAGTACCAGCAATCATTGTTATTCTATTCGAATTATGATCCAATGATCTTGTCACAATACTATGTCTCATCGAACAATAGATCATATCATTCATAGAAATAAACATCGACCAACAATAAGAACAAAATTGTGCCACACTTTCGTAGCTATTTACTTTCGATTTCCATTTGTCTACTCGACCAAAACCAAAGTTAACATAGATTTCACCTGTTGATACGACAAACATGCCAAATGGTTGAAACAAACCACTGGAAATTATTCGACTTGGACGAATAGTATCATTACGCCATTCATATAGACGATAAGGAAAACTAGAGTTGACTGAAGACCCTAAAACAAAACAATTCAAACATTTCAACGTTGTTGTTTTTCTCTACATACCGTTATACGGATATGTAACGTATACAGTGTTATTTTTATCAACAAACACACTGAATGGGTCAAGATTCTCCGATGGTTCTGTTAGTAAATTAGTACTTTCGACTTTCCATTCTGTACATGTTGATAAATTGGGTCGATTGTAAGACATTTCTAATTACAAGAAAATCAATTGTGTCAACATCAAATGTCAATTCGATGAAATCGAAACATACCTACACCAAATGACAAACCAAAAACAATCAGCAAAATAACAATATTTATCATGATCATCATCTCACCAAATTACAATTTTGACAACAACAAAACTCTATTTGCACTGAACAATCTGTTAGTTTGATTCATTGTTTTATATATGCTCAAGATTGGACATGATTTTCTTCAAATGAAAGCATGACTCCATATGTTTTCTCTTGTAATATGAGTTGAATTTGTTTTTGACTCAATACTGAGTAATACTATTGAAATGAACTGTTTTATTCTCAGACAATCAAATCAAACTAATCTAATATCGAACTAAATTTTTCAAAAGAAATAAATGTTAAAGTTCCGCAATAATTCCAATTTGAATTGTATTTTTGGGATTAATTTTAATATTAACATTTTCTCTACTGATGAGACTTTTTTGAATCGAATAAATATAAAGTGGCCAACGACTCAACCACGATGAAAAAGCTCGTTTCGAAATTTGAATTGTTTGATTCGAAATAAAAAATGTTATTTCATGTTCAAAATCAGGAATTGGAATTTGATAAAGTTGTTTAGCTAACAGAAGAATATCATGATAAACCGATTTCTTCTTTGTTTCAGCATAACCAAATGTTGCTGAAATATGATAAATATCTCCATACAATTTTATTAACAAACGTTTCTCTTT
>Ga0209960_1003818_pt1 | contig 12373 bp, 15 predicted proteins | sample ThiBiot_500_plan_2_FD_183947 | JGI IMG/M metagenome (GOLD analysis project Ga0209960, IMG submission 183947) | Wastewater bioreactor microbial communities from Cape Town, South Africa - Thiocy_expt_500_plan (SPAdes) | ecosystem: Engineered > Bioreactor > Thiocyanate-remediating >... | reverse complement strand
AACGCGTCGAACGAGACGAAACCAAATCCTTTGCTCATCCCGTTCGTTTCGCGAATAATCTGCATCAACACCATTAAAATAAGTATATACAATATTTTTTCGGACATACCTTTGCGCTGAGCAAGTTACCAAACGAAGCAAAAGTGTCTTGCAACATTTTTTCGTCGACATCCGAATCCAAGTTACCAATGAATAAATTAGCGCCTACATCCATAGCCTTTGATCTAGTAGCCTATCGATAGTAAAATATCTTTAGTTATTCAAAATCGACGTTTAAATAACCGAGTTCTGATCTGCGAGCGAATATTCTTAGCATGGATGTAACATGACGATTGTAATGCACACGATCCAATCATTAAATATGATATGATAATATACCTTATTTACACGAATAGCTTTGCCGTATAATTTAATCAGGTTCATAATTCTGATCGCGTAATCTGCGTCGTCTTCAGTTCTGAACTCTACAAATCCAAACCCTTGATGGTCTTTCGTCAATTTATCACGAGGAATATGGACATTAACTATAGTAATAAAATAACGTTAGCGGTCGCATCCAGTAAATATCGGTACTGCTCGTAGTTTCTACACACAAATTTAGTAATATTCGAAAAAATGTAAAGTGAGCAATAATTATGCTTGGCCAAGGAATTCGAGGCGAAAGAAAAAAATAATAATAATTAAGATAAAAAAAATAATTCTTTTTCTTAGCTGCGTCAGTACCGAGCATTGTAACATAATCAACATTGAATTATATAAATAGCGATAATTACCAACGGGCCCAGCTTGGAGCATTAACTCCCACAAAATTGCTTCGCTCACTTTCAAATCCAGTTCTCCGACCCAGACAGTGGCATCTTGATTCCTTTCTTCGATATGCGCCATATTAATCAGTGAAGAAAATGGTTGACTGTTGTGGTTGTCACAGGGCCTGACTCAAACAAATCGGCAAAATTTTCATTTTACTAATTTCCAAAAACGGTCTGATTCCAGAAGTACGGCGAACAATAAAAAAATGCGAAAACACTAAGTAAAGGTGGTTTATGCGTGTATCCGTTTGTTGCATTTAATGGATTGATGATAAATCACTAGCGTGTGGGTGGACTTCTCTCCAGTTTTTGGCGAGACCATTTTTGGACACCCACATTTTACTAATAAATGCTTCTTTATAATACAAAAAAAAAAAAACAATTATATTTGTTCTTATTCCACCCAAATCCTTTCAAGACACACTAATATTAGTTTGATGAGCTTCTCGTGCTCGTCTTTTTTTTGCCTCCCGCATTGCTATGTACTCGGGTTTACTGCGCTTATCAACGACGTAATATTGCTTGGCTAGGGTCTTGCGCATCTTTTCATTCTCTTCTCTTATAGTCTTGTAGATGCATTTGGCAATAAAGTACGTCAAAAATGCAATGCCTACGACCTGATCCAACAACGTGTTAGTCCCGCGGAATAACTCTGAAACACTACTTAAAAAAAATCGTGCGGGACTTACGATGATGACGACGAGCAAGAACTTGCCACAGTCTTTTTTGCAGTCGTTGTCAGAGCTCGAGCTCGACGATGAACTTCCACCGCCTCCTCCACCCCCTCCGCGGCGCCTCTAACAAATCCTATTATTAGCTCGACGACCGGTTGAGGGACGGTTGAAATTACTTACGGGGAATGGAAGCCACAAGAACGGGTCGTTCCAGTAAAAGAAGGATCTGCGGTACGGATTGTGATTGAGCGGCTGATGTCCTCCTCGGTGTTCAAAGTCGTCGTTATCGTTCGGATCCAAGTTATTATCATTGTTGTTCTGCGGGTCCAGCGGCTGTCCTTCGTTACCGAGCCGTTGTCCTCGTCGACGACGCTGATCGGCTCCTAAAATGGTAATATACATTAGCTGACGGGGGTTTATCCGCTGATAAACATGTGCTCGCACCAGTCCACCACAAATAAATTCCTCGGCCAAGTGCGTATAGGCCCATTATAGCAAGAAATACGATCAAACCATGGGCCATGTGATCTCCAAGCCAGGTGAATGCCTAATTTGGAAAAAGTTACAATTATAAAGAGCACGATATTGTTGCGGATATTTATGTTTATTTTCAGGTCATCGTGAATAACGTACGTGATCGCTATTTGGCCAATAATAGTGTTTAAAGCACATCGTTTCGTAGTTGGCAATGTAGCACATGATCAGTTTGTAGACGTAGCCGCTCACAAAGGTCGCGAGCAAACCCTTCCAAAGTAAGTCCCATACGACCCAGGCGACAGCTACACTCATAGAAGAGTATCGGCCAATGCCTCTGTATTCTGTCTGTTGATATAAAGTGGTGTTTAAGTGAGGATCCTTAACAACGTCTTTAAAAGTAGAAAAAAAAAAAAAAAGATTTGCGTTTAGAATATAATATAAATGATATGCGATATTTGAGCTGTGACATGATGTTAAATTTTGAATTAAACAAGAAATGATGGTGACTCAGCAAATGATTCCTGAAGAATTAAAAAGAAAATTCCAAAATATCATATACATACTTCATAGACCGCATGGCATACAGGGCAATGAGTAAGATTTTTTGGATTTATTCCTGAGCTTCTCCTAAACGTATTCAATTTCAGCTTGAACTCCATCAGAGCCAGTTTTCATTATTGCGACTTACCAGCCATCTAAGCATTCTCTATGTACATATTTAATACTTCCAATGCAATTGCAAGGGACAATCATATTCATTTTGTCTTCTGCATCCAAACAGATGCGACACGTCACCATTTGAGTCATGGTGGTCTTTGTCTATTTTATTGGTTGTGTTTGTTTGCTCTAGTAATATATCACTGTTCGACCCAAAAGAGAACGAGAAAAAATTTTTGGAAACGAAAAAAATGACTAGAATTGAAAAGTAGACGTACATTAATTATTAAATTTATTAATTGTCGCATTAGGTGTTTTACTGCTACACCCAAAACATTATTGTACATTACTTTTGTCAATTTATGTACTTCAATCAGCCACAGAAACAGTTTTATGTTGGTTTGAACTCCGCCAGGGCTTGTCGTTGTGAGCATGACCATATCGAGGATCACTATTTTGAGTATTATACAGGAGCTTTATGATAAGGAGATCAACGGTTATGGCTTAGTCAGTCTTCCAACTGTTTGAATTTTCTCGAGATGTGCTCAGGTCATTTTTATCCTCTGTATTATTGTTATTATTACCGACATTATGATTCTTTTCATTAGTGTTGACGCTACTGCTCGTATTGTTGTCGTGGTTGACGAGATAAACAAGCAATATCTCGCTGTCTGCATCATCAATCATTTTCTGTAAAAACTCTCGCGCCTATTGATATAAACATTATATGAGTGCCATAAAAAACACATACTATGATCTCTATAATCAAATAATGACTTACGGCAGTATCGTTGAATGCAACTGGTTTGGATCGTACCGAATCGAAGACGTAAAGAAGACCGTTTATTTTCCGTGCCGACACCCAATGACGCGATTTCCACAGCCCCATGAACTTGGACGACTTGTAGTTGAGTATCAAGCCGAAAATTGTGTTCAGATCCAGATCTTTCGTCGCTACAAAAAGAAAGAAATTTAGATGTCGATATAAATATTAATTAGCATCAATGGGAAACAGATGTGTTGTTCACGGTACTGTAATTAATACGCACACTTCCTTTTGTCAAACCACTTAACATCGAAGCCCTGATCCTCTATCGCTTTAATGAGCACGTTAGCGTCGTAGTTACCAAAGCCCCTATATGAACAATTAACCTATTATTCATAAAAATATCTACTAGACCCACCACATGCTTTTATGAGGGTTAATAAACGAAGTAGAAAACGAGCTGGCAATGGCGTCCAAATCTTTGGACGAATACACTTTTTTTTGCATCTAAAAATCAAAGTCAATATATTCTATCACGTTCAGAGCGTAGTTTAGCGAATGCTCATCGATTTCACTTATGGAACATTGAATAAATTAAAAAAAAAATCAAAAATCGACTCTATTGTGCGTTCTAAGTAGAAATTTGCACGACAGAAGGTGTGTAAAAATTACCAAGTTATTTATGGCATGGATAGCACAACGTTGTAAACTTTGTTTTTCATGATAGAACTGTACATCCACTTTAGGTTCACTCCTACTTTGCCTTTCCATATCAATAATGTAATAAACTGATGGTATACTGCTCTACATCCAAAATACGACTCGATTGTTTGTCTTTTTTGAATTTTAATTCTTTTTAATTGAAAACATTTCTACAACAGGTTTAAAACTACAATAACATAAAATACTACAAGGGACAGAGCAGTGTGGTGGGCATCGTTCGTTGCTGCAGCAGCAGGGGTAACACGCTCTACATTCAAGTTGAGCTCGATCGGGTAGTGGTCGCTTATACTTGCAGATAACGCGGCGTCCAGGTTAAAATCTATAATATTGTATAACATATCAGTTTATCGCTATTGTAACGAACTTCAAGTTAAACTTACAAGAATCGTATCTGAAAATTGTTGCATTGTGGACGAGATCTTCCATCGGACCTTGATTAATAACGAATCTATCGTATGCACATATAGTAGCTAGATTCAGAGTGTTAGACAAATAATTAGTTTCAAACTAGCGCCCTCGAGATCTGTTCCGCACTTACTAGTTGAGGTCGTGTCACTGCCATCAGGAATTAACCAAACAAACCTGCAAGGATAATATTATTTAACACTACACGGCTAATATATAGTAATGATATTGAAGTACCTCGTTTCATTTCTCAAGCGGATTGTGCGCCATTGAGATTGCGTCACGTACGTGCATCCCGCATTAAAGTCCTATAAGATGTTAATGCCAATAAACGCCACTCATAATGTTGATGAAATACGAGACAATAATATGATTTTTAGTTGTAGAAACTTACACCCATGACAACTCCGCTCGGCTGCGAAAACACTCGAACACTTTCGTCGAACACATCCGCAAGAGCATCAATCTCCGACACTGCGAAATTGGGCGAGGTGTGGATAGGAATGGTGAAGAATTGAAACCCTAAATATTAACACGAAATGTAGTCAGTTTAAAATGTTTATGGCTAATGCACGTAGCTGCGTACGGTAAAAGAGAAACCTGCAATATTTTACGTACGATTGAATACTAATCTATTGAATGATAATAATGTTTAAGTATCATACCATTTGCGTTAATTTGCCACAAGTTCGGGAATGGAGGGCGTTCAAAGCGATCCAATGTGTCGTTATACTGAAATGCAGCAAGGTGCGTGAATTCATTTTCTTTATAAAAAAACCCGTATTGTTCTTTGCTGGTCGTACGGCCTACAAAGTTGAATCAGATTAATCAAAATTTGAGATATAGTTTGAATAGTAATTGTATCTCTTCTATTTTCTAGTTAACACGTTTTACCTAATCGATCGCTAAGAATCAATGAGTATTTGGGGCCATCGTAATCGTTGATCTTGTCCAGCAACGTAAAGATCGCAGTTTGTGTAGAGTCTAAAAGAATACCATTAATTACAGTTGCATTGATATGACGTGAATAGACAATATTTGCAAGAAGATAGGCTAGAAAAATAATATGTGCATTGAGTAGTCAATTCTGCAATTTTTTAAATTTGGCTTTAGGATGCGGAAGTCAACTAACAAGTTATAAAAATTACCTCTAATCTCTTGAATAAGTGCCAAATCATAACGTCTAAATATTTGCACTAATATAGAGACCACATCTGGATTGCTCATTTTCGTTGTTCCGAAAACTTGAACGTTGAATGCTCCGATCGTTAGTGCCTCGGAAGCGATGGTCAAGTATAGAATAATTAATAACGCAGATAGCACATATTTAATACAAGCACGCATTCTGTCAGTTGGATCCCAATACCCTTTATCTTTGTAATCACATCAAAATAAGAGGTGTAGGCTTGTTTTTACCACGCTAATGAAAGGAAGTTAATATTATAACCCTCTGGTTGACAGGCAGATTTTCGGCAAACCGATTTTCGCGGTTTTTTTTTTTTCCATACTTTTCAATTTCAATTGTCCATATTTACTATTACGAGCACTAGTTCACATAATAAAAGTTTTTTTTTATTGCAATGTGGAAGCAGTCGACACAAATCAAGTATTGGTTCTTTTCACCAGAAAAATTAGCTGAAATCCGATCTCAAACAAATGCAAGTGTCGAAGATAAGGTACAAATATTCATAAAAATATTTAAATTAATTAAAGTGTCACTATAATATAATTATATACCGTGCAGAGTACTTCAATGACAAGAGCATTTTTTAAAAATTTAGTTTATTCTCTTAGAATGTATTCTTATTACAATGCATTGCAAAATGACGCAACTGATATAAAATAATATTTAGATGGCTGTGGATGGCGAGGATGAAGCTCCTCAGTGTAAGTAAGTTTGACACTAAACATTTTTTTCTTAATTATCGTTAATACAGCCACCGGAGAGCGATTAACAGATGCCGAAGAGACTATTTTGAGAACATTTTACGAATCTAAACTAATCGAGATATGCGTCAGAGTATTTTTATGTCCGGAAAAAGTTACCGTACGTATTCTTGTATTGTACCATATTATCTAAGCAACATAGTTACTTACACACACGTATATATATATATATTTAAGGCTACTGCAGTAACGTTCTTCAAAAGATTTTTCCTCTACCAAACTTTGATGGATTACGATCCACAAAAGATGATGTACGCACTAGATCCAACTTTATTTTAGTTTCTAATAATAACACTCATTAAGGGCCTCATGTATATATCTCGCTTGTAAAGCGGAAGAGTTTCATATTGATGCAGATCGAGTCTCGGAAAAATTCAACAAACAGACATCGGCTGATGAGATTATAGAGAACGAGTTGTTGCTGCTTGATGGACTCAACTTTCACTTACAAGTAATGCACCCGTTTAGACCGTTACAAGGTTTTATAACAGATTTAAAGGCAAGTGAAATGAAGTATTTGATCCAATACTGAATTTATTCTCGAGCTAATGTGGTTTCTATTGTTAGGAAAAGAATAAGAAGCCATATGATAAACTATACGAAAAATCGAAGCAATTTGTAATGTGGAGCTTGGTTACGGATGCGATGTTTTTGTTTGCTCCGTCGCATGTCGCATTAGCAGCGCTAAAAAAGGGTGCTAAAGTACTGAATATAGAAGAAGATGTCGATAAGTGAGTCATACACGAGATATCTTGTAACCTTTTAAAAGTCCATCCAAACTTATTATTCTTAATCCTCTCAGGTACATAGTAAGTTCGTTCAAAGAAGAAATACTGGAACAATTGCAAAAGGTAGAGCCGTACTTGGTGGAATTTAAGCTAGAGCCGGCATTTACAGCTCAAGTTAAAGAGGTTGATAAGAAATTAAAACTGTATAAAAACCCTTCTTTAGCTCAAAAGGCACAAACTCCAGCTCAACAATAAACTCTTGTATATGTATATATACTCGTATGTACTTTTTAGTTTTTATTTACTATCAACATACTATACAAATAAGTTATCGACTACAAAATACTGCGGTGCGGAATATTTAGAGCGTCTTGCATTTTAACTGCTTCAAAATATTCTTCTTGCTAAGTACGTTCTTGCTCTTGGTCTTCGTTTTCTCAGTTGGTTGACCAACGCCTCGAATCTGGCGAACAATGTACTCGAACACCTCATCAATATTTGTTCTATCCTTGGCGCTAGTTTCGACCAAGCGAGAGTTCCATTTATCGGCGAGCTTTTGGCCTTCGATTGTGGGGACTTGGCGTTTGGATTCCAAATCTGCTTTATTTCCTACTAGAACGATAGGAACCTTGCCGACATCTTCTTCTTTGACGCGTAAGATGTGTTCACGAATGGCTTCGAGGTGTTCCAAAGAATCTCGACTGGTAATGTTGTAAACCAAAATAAAACCTTCGCTTTGACGAATCCACTAAAATGCGGTATTAATATGGGTCCTTGCAGTTGTATTTTGTTCACATAATATAGTAACCATTCCAGAAATATTATAGTTGCTGACTTACTTGGTCGCGAAGGGCAGTGTACTCAGCTTGACCTGCTGTATCAAGAATCTCCAAAACGGCAGTCTCGTTGTCAACAACTAATTGCTTTCTGATAATAATAATAATTCAATAAATATTTAGAACATCTTTTATGTAATGAAATAAATTTTTATTCCCTCGGTACGTAATCTGAATTTCAAAACGGAACCAAAAAAAAATTCCTTGACCGTAATTATTATTACCTGTAAGAATCTTCAATTGTGGGATCATATTCCTCAACAAAATGGTGCGATACGAGCTGAATTGTAACAGAAGTCTTTCCTACACCTACCGATTTGCAGTGGTTAATTAATTTTCATCAAAATAGCTAGCGTTCTAAGAATTTTCCGTTATTTTATTTTTTGTTGGGGCTGTGTTATTTCGTTCAATTATCGCCATGTAAGCTATGAGAGTTGACTGTGTTAAATCTTGAAAGTAAAACGTACCTCCGTCACCCAAAACGCACAACTTAAGGAGAGCAGGAGCACTTGTGGAAGACATGTTCTTATTTGTGTTTGATAATGAAATGACCTAGTTTTTTCCGTTTGCCTCCCTACCACGCTTTTTTATTATTTTTTTAAACGTTTTCTGATTGGTCAGTTAAAAATAGTTTAGTTTGGCCTCTCCTTTTTTTGGTTTTCTAACTCGTAAACAGTCATTATTAGGGCAAAGACATGGTTACGCGTACTTTTTTATTACATAATTTCGCTTTTGCATTTGTACAAATCGAAATGTAGCGTGTTGAGCAAGGTATGCATTTACTGTTCCTATATTGTCACATATGTAAGCAAAAATGTGACTCGATCTCATGCGCAAATATCTTCTAGACCACATTGTAATGAATCTAAAGATGTTCATCCAGATTTCCATTGGAAATATATTTAGTATGTCCTCCAATCTCCTCGCAAATGTAATGCAGGTGATGATAATAGAATTTCTTTGGATTTTTGCGGTTTTATAGTTGTCGGCCAAATGCGTGCAAGAAAAGTCTCTTTTCATAAAGTCCATCTGACAACTGAGCAGCGACGTGTTTTGCTCAAATGCTGCCTTCAATTTGCTATTAAGTTTGGTTACCATGTGTGGCGCCTCTAGGACACTGGTGGACCAAAAATTGCCACGCAAGCAGAGCAATGTTCTCGTTCGCTTCAAGTACCTGCACAAACTGTCAACTGTAGCCTCGTGCATGCCCATATCGGTAACATCTAATTTTAGCAGCGTCGTGTTGTTCTCTAGGGCTTCAAATAGCTTCTCGTATGCGTGCCATTCTCCCACACTCCAATTGAAGGACAAGTTGAGTTCTGTCAACGTGGTATTTTTTTTGATGGAGTTTGCAATTAGTACTAATCCGCTGCTTGACAATGATACGGCGGATAAATGTAATGTTTTCAGTGAACGATTGACTTCGATGATTTTTGTGATGTCTTGAATACTTGACATATCGCGAAAATAATTAGAACTGAGATCGAGTACTCTAACGACGGTATTTTGTTGCATATATTGGCTGAATCGTTCGATAACGAGCTCGTGATTTTCGCACGGCAGAAATTTGGAAAGGAACAGCCGTTTTAGGGAGGGATGCGTTTTCAAGGCGGCAAATAGAGCGTAGTACTGCGCATTAGATACACATGATCCAGTTAAATATAGAGCTTTCATCGTCTTGTGGTCAGATATCGCCAATACAAAATTCGCAAAGTTTTCATCCGGCCATATGCGAGGTGGTAATTCTATTTGAATAAGTTCTGGTGCTATACGAAATTTATTCCCAGCAATCATATATTTACTAATGTCATCATTTGTTTGGGCTACTGGAAGGGACATCTGAAATTCTAAAATATTGTCAGAGGTTATAAATAAATATTTGATAATTTTTATGGTGATGCCTTAGCGCGCACATTTATAGATTGATAATCTTTGGGATTTTAAATAAAATTTAATTTTCCAAACTTACTTTACGGATCCGGTTTTGTTAACTTCTTTGGGATTACACGATAGATATTGCACGATAAGCAAATTTGACAATTCACAAAATAAGTTTTGCTCTTGTGTTGTAAGACCTTTGGTCTTTTTTTTTTTAAACAACGTAAAGTTTGGTTGTTTCGCCATTTGGATCAAGGATTAATTTCCAGCCAACGAGTAACTTTCTAGTGGAGTTAAGAATGATTGACTGTTCAAATTATTATTATTTTGCTAAGAGTACATAAGAAATTATATTAATACAATTCAATACAAATGTATTAAAAACGATTTTTGACTTTCTAATTTAATCGTCCAAAGTCACGAGCTCGTCCTTCATTCTTCCCTTTGCGTCGCGGGCACTCTCGATCGACATGGTAAAAATCGTCTCTTTGTCTTTCACTAAAAAAAATTTTATCGTTAGTGCCATTCCAAAGATGATTGAATGATAGTTAAAAAATAATATGGGCAGCAGTATCAATGAATGTTACGTGTAAGCACGTACCGTCAAAAGTGATGTTCGTTTTGCCTACACGAATAACATCCCCAGGCTTCAAGGGCGCTTTGGTCACTCGTTTGTTATTCAACTTAGTGCCTCTGCTGCTGCCTAAATCGACCACATACGGAATATTGTTTTCGATCTACGAAAAAACAAAGAAAAAGGTGATTAGATCCCATCCTGGCTGGATTCACGTCCATTAGAACTTACATCAATCTTGGAATGATTTCTGCTGATGTATTTGTCATCAACAGAGACCTGATTGGTGCTCGATCGACCAATAGTAATTGAAGTACCCTTTGGTTTTATTGTCTTCATCTTGGTTTCCTCGGGTAGTTGCAAGTGCAGCGAGATGCGACCTTCAAGATTCTTCAAATATCTGTAGCCTTTGTCGTCCACATCTATCTGCTCTTTGCTAGCAGTAGCTATTAATTGAAAAGTACATCATATTAGTTAATGCGTACCAAAACTCAATTTTATTATTGGACCTATCTTGCCCTGTAATACTGTAATCATATACGTACCTTTAACTTTTTCTTTGCGCAAGCGCATGCTATTCAAAGCATTCACCCATTCCGTAGCGGCGACTTGATGCTTGGCTTGCAAATCAAATGAACGGAGCGGCGTCTTGATAACAAAACTACAACGAACAGCGTTAATATAAGGAATGCCAATATGAACTTGATTGTACGTACGAAACACCACTCTGATCCATTTCAACATCGCTTACGTAGCGCATATCAATCAACGCGTAAGGAATAGAATTGAACTGCAATGTAATAATGAATACATATAGTCACATATATATATAGTATTATTTAATGCGGTGATTCATTATTCTAAGAAGAATCTCTCCAGGGAGCTCAAAAATTTTTTTGTTTCAATACTTACGCTCGTTCGGTGGTGAGGCTTGAAGAGATAGAAATAACCCTTGTATAACACACCATAGAGTTTTTTGCGCTCGTTTGTTTCGCGACCGGTAACTTTCAACAGCTCCAAATGACCTTCCTAATTTGGAAGTAATTAGTGATTACATGAAAAAGCGGATTGATCAATAGCAATGCGATGCATTATTTCTAAAAGAGATTATATTAATTTACCTTCTCTTTCTTCGTCTGTTGCGAAATAAAAAAGCCAGCTTCGTTGAGTGCCTCCATAATCTTTCTGTAACGCATTTCTATCAGCTGTTCTTGCTCATCCAACAATGGCATAAGCTCCTAATAATTATGCATTCAACAATTATAATAGAAAATTTGGAGTGGTGACCACCGTTTATGAAATAAGGGGGTGGCTTTGTGTTGGAAGAGCATAAACGTAGGTGATTGGCGGAAGAATGATATATATATATATATTATATATATATAAGAACTTGTATTGAGAAGTTGAATTTGCGTGTGGCAATTTGTAGCGAAAGTTGATCAAGCAAATCTGAATTTTTGATTAACTATTTAAGTACTTACTTCTCGCACTTCGTCTTTATCCTCCAACTCTTCTTTACTGTATTTGTTTACCATAAGCTCATGGAAGATCGCTTCCCAGGATTTTGCGTCAGTTTCGTCGGATGGAGCCAATCTGACAATTCGCCCGTGTGATACTAATAAGATTCTGAATGTATTCACAGGTCTGCCTTTGTCTATTTGTTGCGCAGCGAGTTCGTCTTCTTTTGTAATGGTGTATGGGTGGACGTAAACGACGGGCATAACCGAGTGCCGTTTTTTAGTCTAAATAAATGCAAAAATTACTCAAATAACATGAGTTAATTAAAAATATGATGATCGATATTAAATCTTGTTCTATAGCTGTAATTAAAATAAATTTAAATTTCGTGCAGTTGCAACAAAAGATATTTATCGTTGAGCCAACACGACAACAAATTAA
>Ga0209960_1003814_pt1 | contig 12381 bp, 25 predicted proteins | sample ThiBiot_500_plan_2_FD_183947 | JGI IMG/M metagenome (GOLD analysis project Ga0209960, IMG submission 183947) | Wastewater bioreactor microbial communities from Cape Town, South Africa - Thiocy_expt_500_plan (SPAdes) | ecosystem: Engineered > Bioreactor > Thiocyanate-remediating >... | reverse complement strand
ATATTAAAAAATGGATAAAAAATAAAGAAAAATAGATATGAATAGATTTGTTGGTTAATTTTAAAGATTGATCTAACAATTTTAAAAAATTTTCAGAAAGAGGATATCGAAAAAAGTTGAGAAAAGGTTAACCCACCAGTCTGGAGAGTTGAGCAAAAAAAATTTTTTTTGAGCAAAAACAACCCTTTTTCTCCGCCATTTTATTTATTTCAGCCTCAGATCGACGTGTCCTTTTGAATAACTAATTATCTCAAAAAGAAATTCTCTATTGATATAGATTCTTTGTTTTTCATTTCTTAAAATTAAACATTTCTCAGCTGAGATATCACTTGAATTAATAGTTCCAATATTTAAAATACTTGAATAAATTAATTGTTCTTCTTTTTCAGAAATGGTGAGTTCAATCAAAGAATGGTGACATGGTTCAATTTTCCAAGTATTATTTGATAAATAATCCAATCTGGAGAGATACATCTTTTTCATTGATAATAATCTTGAATCATTCTGATTACTTAATGAAGAAAGTGAGTGTTCAATTATTTTGCAAGTTCCTAAAATACTTTCAATTCCAAATCTTAATTCCTCTTTTTGAAGTTGTAGTTCCTTCTTTTTATATTTTTCAATTTCTTCCAATTTATTTAATAATTCTTGTTCTTTTTCATCTAATCTGGTTCTTATCTTGTTGAAAAGTTTATTAATTTGAGTTTGAGTTGTTGTTGAATTGATTTCTAATTCTTTGATCATCTCTTCACATTTATTTATTCCTTCTCTTAATTCTTTCTCTTTTGGTTTTACCTTTGATTAATTTAATTATTTGTTAAATCTGAAAGAGGAAAAGAAAAGGAAATAAAGAATAAAATGAAAAAAAAAAAAAAACCTTCTTAATTAAGTTTGTTAATAATTGTTTTTCATTTCCAATGGTGCTTGGTAAAGTTGAAATTTTGTGAGATGCATGTCGAGGTACACATAATGAACAAAGTGGTAGCTTGCAATCATTACAAAGTAAATCGATTTCTTTTTCTTTATGTATTTGACAATAATTTTTAGGAGTTGGTTTTGGAATTGAATTATATTGAGTTTGATTCTTCATTTCCTCAATTAAAATTAATTGATGATTTTTTAATAATCTAAAGTTTTTATGAGAGTTTGTACATATATCACAGAAATGCTGTTCACAATCCAAACAATAAAAGGTTGCTTCATTTTCTCCATCCGAACAAACAATTCCTTGATTATTATTATTCTGTTGTGAAATTCGATTTTTTAAAGAGTTACGAACATTAAGTGAGTGAAGTAGAAATGCATCAGTTGGTAAATTTGATAACTGTAATTGTTTTTGAATCTGGGTTCTACAAATTGGACAACCTAAAGTTCGATTTGAATAATTTCTCTCCACATAAATTTCCAAACATTCTAAACAAAACGAATGTAAGCATCCAAGAGTTTTTGGATCTCTAAAAATATCTTTACATAATGAACATTCTAATTCTAATTCTGATTCTGATTCTGATTCTATTTCCATTGAAGACATATCAATTGAATGATTCTAAAAGATCTTGGAATGGCTTGGATCAACAAATACAATTTTTTGTTTCATTTTTCCCGCCATTTTTTTCAATGACAAAGTGAAGTTGCTCTTTCACATCAATCACTCCAGTTGAACTTTCACTCATTCATTCATCCTTTTGAGACAGTAATAACAACAAGCTCATAAAATAAAATCAACACCTCAATTTCAGAGCATCTTCTTCATCTTTTTTTTTTTTTTTTTTTAATTTTTGATCATTTTCAACACCTTTTTTGCAAAAAAGAATCTGATCGAACTCAATAAATTCAAAAAGAGTTTTCCACAACTTCTAATCAATCTTATATTATTATATTATAAGATTACGTTCAGAAAGTGATAGAAATATGATTAGAAGAAGTTGTTTTCAAAAAGAAAAATTCACGAAACTGCGCAAATCCCGAAAGTTTGATTAATTATATCTTTTTTAACCAATCAAACGTGGTTTTTTGACCATCCACGGCTTCTGATTGGTTGATTAAAAAACAATTAAAAAAAAAAAGATTAAAAATTAATAATTAATAATTAATAATTATTGAACCCCTGCAATCTATGCTCCAATATGCTTATAACTGAACTCTTATAACACAACTAACACAACCAACCTAACAGTATTTTAAATAAATTTTTATAATAGGTGTTGCCAAAAACAATGAAGGGAGTTGCTGGATTCCTTTTAATTTTGGGGTTGTTGTTGAATCTTATCCAAGTTGAGGTTCATTTTCATTTATACATTTCTTTTGAGATTTCTTTTTAGATTTTATTCTATTTTATTGATTGATTTTATTGATTCATATTGTTACTTTACTCATTTATTCATTCATTCATTCACTCTTACTGTTACTTTAGGCTTCATCTCAACATTATATTTCGTTCCTCAAAAGACTTGATAAGAATGGGTATTATGACCAAACTTTTAGACTCCCAGAGAAACCCTTTGTTGAAAATAGAGAAGTGAGAAGTGGAGAGATCTATGCTTCTCCAGATGTTCTTGAGAAGAATGGTAACTTCTATTTCTCTTCTTGGTTTATTATGAAATCTGAAAAACTAATTCATTTATTTTTATTTTTATTTAAAAGGGGACCTTGCCACAGTTTCATGGACTGGTGTTGAGAACGTAAAAAGTGATGATTGGATTGGAATCTATATCTCTCCTGACCATTCAAATCAAAATTATCTTGATTTTTTCTATGTTGAACAAGTTCTTTTTTATTCATTTTTTTATTTTATTTATTTTATTTTAATCTTTCTTTAACTTTTAATCAAATCAAACCAATAAAAAACCAATAAAAAAGTGTCCAACTTATACACAAGGATTTGGAAATGTTTCATTTTCTTTAACTAATTTAAGGAAACCGTTTCAATTTCGTTATTTTCAAATTGAGGTTTGTTTTTTAATCAATAAATGGATTTTTTCAAACAACATCATCAAATAAAAAACCATAGGGATCTGATTCTTACAAATTAATTGCAACAAGTAATGTTATTCATTTTAAAAACCTGAATGAACCTCTTCAAGGCCATATTGCTCTTGGCAATAGTATTGATGAAATGAGGTAAAATATTTTTTTTTTTTTTGAAATTCTTGAAATTATTTCTCTAATTTCTTTCTTATTTCAAATAGAGTTATGTTCACAACCAATAGTTGGGATACACCAATGGTGGAATATGGTACAAGTTCTCAAAGTTATACTAATGTTGCAACAGGAATTTCTACCACTTATAGTGCTGATATGGTATTTATTTTAAATTCAAAAAACAAATAAAGCAAAACAAACTAACTAACTAACTAATCAATCATATAGATGTGTTCAGCTAATGCAAATAGGGATGAAGCAGGATATTTTATTGATCCTGGTGTTCTTCATGATGTTCTCTTAACAAAACTTGAACCAAGCACAAAAGTATTTTTTTTTAAAAAAAAAAAGAAATTGATTTATGAATTTCTTAATTTATTTTAGTATTACTATCGTTATGGAACCTCTGCTGGATGGAGTGAAGAAAGATTTTTTAGAACACCACCTTTGCCAGGAACACCAAAAGTTAGATTAGTTGCTTATGGAGATCTTGGAGTAATTACTCCAGGACCAAGAGGAACAGTCGATTTAGTTTATAAAGAAATAGAAGAGACTGATTTGATTCTTCATTTTGGAGGTTTTTTTTTTTTTGTTAATTTTCCTTTTCCAAAATTCAATATAAGATTCTCAATATAATTCTTTTTAGATATCTCTTATGCATTGGGTCATGGTTTTTTGTATTTTTTTTTTTTTTGAAAAAAAGAATAAAAAGGAAAACAATAAAACATAAAACTATTAGATGGGAACAATATCAAGCTCTCATTGAACCAATTGCATCTCGAACACCTTACATGGTAAGCATTGGAAATCATGAATATTGTTATTTAACTGGAGGTGAAAACGATCCAAGTGGAGCACCAGGAAATGGATTTCATCCTATCTGGGGTAATTATGGAAATGATTCTGGAGGAGAATGTGGTGTCCCCATGTTCTATCGTTATCATATGCCTGATAATGGCAACTCTTTATTTTGGTATAGGTAATCAGCCTTTGATTTTCTTTCTTTTTATAATTATTCTCTTCCAAATATAAATAAAATAAAATAATCAAGTTTTAATTATGGAAATGTCCACATTATTCAAATGTCAACTGAACATGGTTTGATTTTTGATTGCTTCTTTGTTATTTTGATTTGTTTGTTAAAAAACTAATTCTTTGAAATTATTTAGATTTCACAAAAGAATCACCTCAATATATTTGGATGGAAAATGATTTAAAATCTGTCAATAGAACTGAAACACCTTTTATATTATTTACTGGACATCGGTAAGAATTTTCGCATTTATATCAATTTAATATAAGTTTTAATTTCTTTTTTACTTTTAGGCCAATGTACAACAGTGAAATATATCCAAGTGATTGGAGAGTTTCGAGAGGAATACAAGCAGCATTTGAAAACTTGTTAATTGAATACCAAGTTGATATGACTTTATGGGGTCATTATCATTCCTATGAACGTACATGTCCAGTCAATGCTGATAAATGTCAAGAAAATGGAGTAATTCACATCACCGTTGGTTCTGCAGGGGCTTGGTTGGGTAAGGATTCAATTCATTTAATTTTTTGAAAAAAATGAAAAATGAAAAATAAAAAATAAAAAATAAAAATCAAATTGAATTTAGATCATGTGGATCATTATGATGTTCCTTGGAGTGTTTATACAGACCAAAGTTATGGATATTGTAGGGTATTAGTTGATGAAAATGAACTTGTTGTTGAATTTATGAGAAATGAAGATGAAGCTATTGTTGATTCTGTTACTGTCAAAAGAAAAACCTTTAACTAAGACAAAACGATATGAAGTAAATAAATAAAAATAAAAAAACCAAATAAAATAAAATGAAATCAAAAGTTAGATTTATTTCTGTTGTTGTTCTGTTAACACAATATAATACAAGAAAAAAATGAAGAAGATTATGAAACATGAATTTTGAGAACTGCTTCATATGATTTTTCAGCATTCCTCTTTCGTGAAGGTAATTCTGGACCAAAAGTTGTAAGAGATTTCGCTAATGTATTCAAATTCCAACTAGAAACTTTATCTACATTTTCAGGAGCTTCTCTCAAATCTCTAAATCCCAAAATGTCTATTTTTTAAAAAAATGAAATTTTTTTAAAAAAAAAAGATAAACAGAAGAGAAAAAGAAAAAAAATAAACCTCCATTTGAAACTTTCCAAGGGTGAGTAAAAATATTTCCAAGTAATTTTAAATGTGGATCATTAATCGCAATCCATTTTGTATCAGAACCTTCTTGTCTCTTTTTTCGATCATAATAACCAACAGAGAGGAATTCTTTTGGAATTTCTGTTCTTGTTGAAAGTTGTTCTACAAGTTCTTCCCAACTTGCTGGAATATTTGAATAGAAATGGAATTCTTTCATCCAATCAAATTCTGTCAGAAAAGGAAAGAAAAGAAAAAATTAATATCAAATAGAGAACATAAAAAATTAAGATGATAAAACCTTGTTTTTCTGGATTTCGATGGGCTATAAAAAAAATAGTTCTAATTTGAGGTTCAATTCCAAGAGATTCAAAATCTGGAAGAGCATCTGATTCATAAAGAAACTAAATACAATTTTGTTTATTTATTTTGAATTCATAAAGAAACTAAATACAATTAATAAGAAAAAAAGAGAGAAAATGCTCTTACTTGGAGACATAATCGTTTTCCATTTTTAAAGTGAAGCTTCTTTAATGGAAGAGATTCTTTTTCAAAAGGAATTGGAGCTTGTTTATACCAAAATCTCATTTTATCTTCTGAAGTCTGAAATTGATGTAAAAGAGATGAAATAATGGTTAAATTAAGAAAGAAAGAGAAAACTAACCACATCATATTTAACATAAGATTGTTCAAAAAGCTTTTTCTTTAATTCTTTTGCTGTAGTTGTTGAAGGGAGAGAAAATGATGTTAAATGAAAGATATCTTGATCATTTGGACAACAAGGAGTGGAAGTGGAAACGAAAGCTGGATCTTTTTTTATCATTTTATTTTATTTTATTTTGTTTTGTTTTGTTTTTTTTGAAAAAAAGACAAAATAAAAACAAAATTATCATACCTTTTGCAATTCCGTCAATTTTTGAAAATCCATTAGTTGAATTCGTTCCATTTGATAGTAATGGGAATTGTGAATAAAAACAATCAATATGAAATAGCCATAACTCTTCTCCATTACCCTAAAGAATAATTAAGTCAAAGCTTTGAAAGATAATAAAGAAAATAAAATATTAAATATAGGAACCTTTTCTTCAATCCAAAATGTGATACCATGTTCATTCATACAAGCAAGAGTTCCATCAGGGCCTCTAACATTACGATAATTATTATCAAGAAAATTAATTTTTTTTTTTGAAAAAAAAAAAAAGAAACTTGAGATTAAGAAGTAAATCATCATCAGAATTTTCTACAGGCTCTCCTTTACTTTCCCAAGAATCAAGCCAAAACATTTTAATTTCAGTTGGAGATTTTCCTTCAGCAACTGCAATTTCCATTTTACTGAATAGAATTCAAGACATCATTAATAAAAAAAAAAAAAAAGGAAAGAAAGGAAAATAAAATAAAATGAAAAATAAAATTTACCATTCAAATAAGGATGAGGCTCTATTAATAGTTGTTTCTTTAATTTTTGATGTAATTCCTTGACTTGAGTGAAAAACGTAACGATAAGGAAGAAGGGAAGAGGAAACAGTTTCTCCTAGTTCAAGAATCATTCGATCTCCTTCTTTGACTCCAGCTTTTTCAAGAGTTAAAGTTTCATCTATAAACAATGGTCCATCGGCATCAGCAAGGAGTGTTCTATAAAAAAAAAAAAAAAAAGGTTTAGGAATTTTCTATTTTCATTTTTTTTTTTTTTTTTTTTTTTTTTTTTTTTCAAATAAATTAAAGCAAGAAATTTCTTTAACCTTTGAAAAGATTTGGTTGATCTTTTTGAAGAGCAGCATGTACAACATAATATTCATCCCAAGATGGTTTTTTCTTTTCAACAGTTAAGATAAAGGTATCTTTTGAAATTAATTCAGTAAGTTGATTTTCTGTTTCCTCTAATAAAACAGGAAGATCTTCAGTTTTATGAAAGATAGTAAGATCTTCTTTAGAAATTCCAATTTCTTTTTCCAATTTTGATTTTAAATCGCCAAGTGTACCATATTCAGACATTGAAATCGTTATAACTTCCAAAGATAAAAGTGATTTGTAATAAGAAATCTATTTAATTAAGTATTTATTTTTTTCGAAAAAAAAGAAAAATGAAAAAGAAAGAAAGAAAGAAAGGGTTACAGGAATTTCAAAACTTTTTGTAGCACCATCCCAAGGAATATTTGAAATTGTTTTTCCATTCCAACATAAATAAATATCTCTATCAGAAATACCACAATCACGAATAATAGCATCATCATCAAACTCCAGAACCTCTAATCCAAATTTAGGATCACTTCGAAGACTAAATCTTTTTTGAAACTTCATTTCATCAATGTCAGGAAGTTCTAAAAAAAAAAAATGATTAAAATAAAGAAAATAATACATAAGAAAAAAATTAATAAAATCAAACCATATTCTGAATAAGCATTTTTAATTAATCGTTTTAAATCTAAAATTGTGTTTCTTGAATCAATGACAACTTCTTTTGCTATAAAAATAATCAATGAGTAAAGAATTATTTTTTTTTAAAAAAAAAAAAAAAAAAAATTGAAAGTGAAGTAATAATTTTACAAGGTCTTAAATTATCTTCCAAAATTCCTCCATCAACCACTCTATAATGAGATTCAATGTCAATAAAAACTCGAATTGAATTTTTTGATTCTTCAATCTTTAATCTTTTTTCTTCAAGTTGCATTAAACGTGATTCAAGGAATGGTGAAAGGTATGAAGGGATTGATGATTGTTGTGGTGAAGGTTGATTTTTTCTTCTATAAACAAGCATATATTTTTTTTTTTTTTTTTTTTTTTTGAATAACATGAATAGATAATTAATGAAATCAAAAAATAAATATTACAAGCACTTTCTGATCCTTTAAATTGAGATTCAATTAAATTAGGATTAATTTCTTCAACTTTACTATCATTAAAATCAAACCATTTAGTTTGACCATTTTGACCTATTGGAGATATAAAAGCATGATAATGTCCACCATATGCATCACCTCCGTGAATTACAATTGAAAATATATTATACACACAATCTTCTCCTCTTAATTCTTCAGAAACATAAGGTGAAATATCAATTTCATGAGGAAATTCATAGTGACTTGTAATTTTCATTCTTCGGTTCTTTTTTATTTTTATTTATTTTTTTTTTTTGAATTTTTTTTTAAAAATGGAAGAATTGATTAAAAAAAAAAAAAAAGTAAACCATTTTGAAATCATAAGCAAATCTAAGTAAGGAAAAAGTTAGAATAGGAGGTAAAGATTTAATTTCAGTTCTTCGTTCAGCATCAACTCTTTTGTTACATGTATCACAAAAATATCTAAATTGAAAATAATAATATTATTTGAATTTGATTTCTCAAAAATTTAATCAAAAAATAAATGATACTGATCATCTCCTGTCATAGATTCTGGTGCAGTGAGTGATTCAAGGCTAGATTTAATATTTTTATGTCCTTGAATAACTAAAGAAATATCAACATAATCTTCGTTTCGAGAATTCTTTGCTTTTTATTTTATTTTTTATTTTCATAAGAAAGAAAAGAAAATAAAAAAAAAAGATTACTATTGCAAGTCAAACAAAGAGTTGAATTTTCGAAAACTCCACCATATAAATTTGATATAAGTTTTTCTTGTGATGTTCCTTTTAAGGATTCTTCAATTGCACTTGATAAGATTCTTTTTTTTTTTTTTTTGAAATATTGTGGAATTTTTGCTTTTGTTTGTTTTTGTTAGAAAAAAAAATGTTACCTATTTAATTCATGAACATCATGTTGTTCTAAACTATCTCTTGATGTCCAACCAAAACTATCAGTCAAATCTTTTGTTGAAATAGCTTCTATATCTAACAACTCTAACTCTGAAAACAGCTTTTTTTTTTTGAATTATTAATTAATTATAAAAGAGAAAAAAAGTTTTTAGAAGAAGAAAACCTTTAATAAATTGATGATGATTTTTCTTTTTTTAGGAGGTTGTTTGGGATTTTCTTCTTTATTAGTATCCATTAAATCTGAATCTTTGATATCGTCCATTTCATTGTCATTAATATTGCTATTAGTACCAAAATCTAATGAATATGGTGCTTCATCATAATCTTTAATTCCTCTTGTTGCTATTTGTCTTGGAGTCAAAAAGAGATCATCGTCAATAGGAGGATCAAATGAAAAAGAGTTTGAATCTCCTTCAACTAAAATATTTAAAATGCTATCAAGATTATAACCAGATCCACATGTTTTTGCAGCCATTTCAATCTAGAAAAATAAAGAGTTTCAATTTAATATCATAGAGTAAAGTAAATTAAAGGGTCAAACTTGATCAAAATTAAATCCCATCGAAAGAAGGTTTGTTAGAACTTCATCTGAGATTTCAACATTTTTTTCTTCTTGTTTTTTTGATTCTTCTTTAGTTTCATTTTTTTCTTGATCAAGATCAAATCCAATTTCTTCACTAGATAAGGAATACAATGAATTTCGAAATTCTGGAGTTAGAAACAATGTTTGTAATAAAGAGTTTAAGTAACATGTTGAGCCTCTATTATTATTTTGAATTGTTTTTTTTTTTGAAAAAAATGACCAATTAAGAACAAATAAAATAAGAAACAATACTGATTCAATAACCCAACAAATCCGGAATCTGCTTTAACTTTCACATCACTTGAAACAAATGAATGATAAATAGTTGACGAACTTGACGAATTGATATGTAAAGGTCCAATAAATGGTTCCGAATCTTCTTCTTCAAACATTCCAGCAAACATTTTTTTTTCTATTTTATTCTATTTACTTTTTTTATTCATTAATTGAAATCATCAATAATTAATAGAATCATCAATAGAATCTATTAGGTTGGCAATCATAAAGAAACAAAACAAACCCATTATGCTTATGAAAATTTGAACAATTCATACCATAAAAAACAATCATAACAATAATTCAAAGCAATTAACTATTGAATGAGAATTATTTTGCACAAAGTGAATGATAGAATCATGTTGGATATAAGCTTACATTGATTATAAATTGGGAATTATGTGAAAAATGAAATAATAATGGGTCATGTTTGAGTCTGAATTTATAAGCAGAGAGGAATGAATGGAAAACCTCTGAGTTTGCTTTTTTTTTTTTTTTTTTTTTTGGCCATGTTTTTATAAGTAAAAAAATTCCCAATTTTCTTTTTTGCGCAATAGTTTTTGGGAATCAATCAAACAATTAGAGATTTAAGAATTAATTCATTAATGCTTGGATAGTTAAATTACTTATTGTTGAAAGTCAATCACTTATAATTGCGCAACATGGATTATTAATGTGAGTTAACTTAGCTTTCAACTTTGAAAGAAAAATCATTGAATGAGAAAATCTTTGAAAACATTCGGAAGAGAATTCGAATGATAGGAGAGGAAGATTTATAGTTATGCCTTGGGAATGAGAAAATAAGGAATCTATGCTATTTCAATATCATAAAATGTAGAAACTTTCTTAATGATTCCTTCTTCATAACTTGTTCCTCCTTCTTCTTGGTCAAATCGTTTCAGAATATCCCTCTCCAAGGTCAACGAGAAGGTACCATTTAACCTTTCTAATAGAATGATATTCTCGGTTAAGGCTATTTGGATTCCTTAAAACCTTCTTATAAGAAAGATAGACATAGATAGACAGAAGTTTTTGTTTATTTGGAGTCAAAAAAATTGTGAAGACTTCAAATTGCATGTTAAAGTGAAGGTTGTGTCTAGTGGTCGAGATTATCGAATACAACGAGTCCCAGATCAATCACTCTATAAAGTTATTTTAATAATGCCATCCAAAATCGAAGAAAACCTTAGATTTCCTCAGAACACACAATCCTTTATTCAATGATGAACCAATTTTAGGATATCATGATCCGACTTTGGTGGTGGTGGATTCAAAGTGAATAAAATATTCTTCCTTCAGCTTCACCATGAAATTTTTTGGAATCGTTTCTTGAGCATAGCAGACAATACATAAAAATGAAGGAAAACTCTATTCGTATTTGGACCCACACAGGAGTTTGAATTAATTCAACAAATCCTGTCCATAAATTCTTTAAGGTATTACATTTAACTTCATTGAATATATTGGTAGCATTGAATTCTTTCAGAAATATCATTAAATGGTCCCCTTGAATTCAAGTCCAATCCATTTCACCTTTCTTGTTTTTGTAAAAGACAAATTTGTATTCCTATCTATCCTTTGCATTTCAGCTTCAATTGCTTTAAGTTTTGGATTATGACAGACACTTTTTCAAATTGTATGTTAAAGTCAAGGTTGTTTACTGTTTTAGATTTGCTTAGGAAACACAATCCTTAATACAATGATGAACCAATTTTAGGATATCATGATTGAACTTTACTTTAGTGGATTCGGATCTAACATTTTAAATTGAGCATTTTGAAGTTCAAATGAAGGAATATTAGTTTAATTTAGTTTTATTGTGAGTTTGTTGGATTTTATTTTTTTTTGTGATAATAATTTCAACAAGTTGTGAAATATATTTTTCTTTGGGAATGAGGAAAAATCATGGAAAATGACATGAAAGTGAAACCGAAAATGGTATCGAAAATAATGATAGTCAAAGGGATCGATAGAGTTTTGAGATTGTTGATGTCTTATATTTGTCTTCAACTTCCGATAAAGTATGAGATGGAGAAAGGAATAAATGATATTCAAGTTGAAAGACAACAAATCAACAATTCAGAAACAAAAGAAATAATCCCATGAATCTTTGAGTAACAACAGTTCATGAATCAAAATGAGAAAGTATCCACACTGAGTTCAAGTTGTTTTCATCAAAGAGTAAGGTTTATTCTCTTCAAACAATTTTGTTTTGCCTTTTTTTTTTCAAATAATATTGAAAAAAATAATAATAGATATTCAAGTTTAAAACTAACAAAAGATTATAATCAACGCAATAATGTTCAACAGATGAAATGGATTGAAAGATGAAAGTTATTTTTTTGATTCAGAGTAATCAGTGATGTATTGTTTATTTTTCTTTGAACGATAAAAAAATTTTTTCCTTCATTTTCCCTTTTTAATTGGATTGTAAGTTTTCCTTTTTTTTTTTTTCTTTTTTTTTCTGTTTTG
>Ga0209960_1003813_pt1 | contig 12388 bp, 11 predicted proteins | sample ThiBiot_500_plan_2_FD_183947 | JGI IMG/M metagenome (GOLD analysis project Ga0209960, IMG submission 183947) | Wastewater bioreactor microbial communities from Cape Town, South Africa - Thiocy_expt_500_plan (SPAdes) | ecosystem: Engineered > Bioreactor > Thiocyanate-remediating >... | reverse complement strand
AAAAAAATAAAAAAAAAAATAAAAAAAAAAAAAAAAAAAAAAAAAAAAAAAAAAAAAAAAAAAAAAAAAAAAAAAAAAAATTGTTTACAATAGATTTGAAAAAAAAATAAAATAACAGAACAATATACCAAAATTCTTTATTCTTTTTTCAATTAAAAAAAAAAACAAAACAAGTTATAATTACAAAAAATACTTAATGAGACTTCATATAGAGTTCATAACTCTTTTCACCCAAATAAACTTGAACAGAAGAATGTTCAAGAGTTGCAATGATTCGATTAAAGTGGGGAATAATAAGTTGAGCATCAATATTAAGGTTGAAGTCAAGGTTTTGAAAGACAGCGAACTCAAATTTGTAGATATTAGATCTTGAAACTTTGAATACATTTTCACAATTCTGATTTTTTATTTTAATTTTTTATTTATTTTAAAGGTAAAATCAGAGAAAAAAGAAATAAAAAATGAAAATCTTTGGTAAAAATAAAAAAAAAAACCTCAAAGAAAGTTCTGGCGGGATGATCCATATCTGAAAATGCTGGATCATTTATTTTTGCTGCAAGGAACAAACAAATAGCACCAACAATTTTTCGATTCCTTTTCGTGACAAAGTCCTAAAATGGATTGTATGTAAATTATGAGTTATGAATGATGAAAATAAAAGAGAGAAATAAATTATTGCTTACTTTTATAATAAGTTTTTCAAAATATACAAATGCCAATGCAACAGTTGAGACCTCATAATTCATTTTTGAACTTAGAGCAACCTCAATCATATTTTCTTTAACACTTCTGATTTTACTTAAAGTTAATGAAGGTTCAATTTCAGGATGTAGTTCTCGAAATTTTTGATTTAGTTCTTGTTTTAAAGCAGAAGCTCGAACGTATTGAATAATTGATCCCTAAATTTTTTTTAAAAAAAATGAAAGATAAGCTATATGAATTAATTAAAAACGATAAATGAAAGGAATCTTACCATTACGAAGGGTAGAGATAAAACGGTTTTATGTTTTCCTGTTTTTAAATTTGGATCATCTAAAAAATTAGGATCATAATGTTTATATTGATCAACAATGCTTTCTTCATCATGTTTATCATCTTTGCCCTCTTTCTCATCTTCACTCTTTTCATTTTCACTCTCACTTTTGTCTTCTTGACTACTATCTGGGTCACTAAAATCAACATAAAATAGTTAATAGTTAACATGTTTAAAGCAAATGAAATAAAATCCGAAAAGAAAATTTTACGATCCAAGAAGATGCGCATACGAAACTGCTCTCTATAATTAATAATAAAAATAATTGTTAATGGAGAATATACGCAAATTGAAATGAAGTAAATAAATCATACATGTGTATCAATATGAAAGAGGTCATCTCTATTTGAAGAAAAAAGTTAAAAAGTTAAAAAGTTAAAAAAGTAAAAAGTAAAGAAATAGAAAAAGAAAGGAAAGAAAGAAGAATGAAAAAAAAAAAAAAAAAACCATTTGTGGAGTTGTAAACATGAGACGAGGCGATTTTTTATCTTGAATTAAAGTATGAAGAACTTCATCATCCAAAGAATTGACGAAAAGATTTTTCTTTAAAATAAAAAAAAAAATAAAGTAAAATAAATAAAATTGAATCAAAGATATATATATAAATAAATTTTTTCAAAAAAAAAACCTCCAAAAAGTCAGCCACAGGGTCAAGTTCTATGAAAAGAATAAGAAAAATCTTTTTTAAAAAAAAAGAAAGAAAAAAGAAAGAAAAAAAGAAAAAAAAAAAAAAACCTTTTTCTTCATCACTTGAATCGCTTGATTCTGGTGTCAAACTTCTCTTTTTGGATTTATTCTCTTCACTATCTGTGTCTGAGAAAACCAACTCTTCTTCATTTTCTAAATCTTCAATTTTCTTGATTTCATCACCTAAGGAAATTCCATTTAATAATTTTTCAATTTCTGTTATGTCTTCTTTTCTTTCATTTTTCTTTCCTTCTTTTTCTCTTTCTGTTTCCTTATCTTCATCAAGCTGAATCTTGTCATTTAGTTTTTCATCACTTTCAAACTTGCTTGGAAGTTGTTGTTGTTGGTTATTGAGTTCCTCTTTTTTTTCATTGAAATCAATATTTTCTTCTTTTTTTGTCTGTTTTTTAGACTGTTTCTTTGGCTGTTTTTGATCTGAATAATCTTCCAATCCAGCTGCTATAATCTCTTTAATTAATTCTTTTTCTTTTTCTTTTTGATTTCCATTCTTCAAAGATTTTCCTCCAAGTTGTTCTTTCTTAAGCTTATTTAAAAATGCTCTTAACACTTTGGGATTCAATTTTTGGTTTTGTTTTTTAAAATAGTCTCGAATGATTCTAATCTCTGCATCAGGGAGTTCAATACTCTCACGTTCACTTGTATCACAAGAAGGAGGAGAACTTTTAGTTGGATATAAGTCTTCATCATCTTCATTCTCTCTTTCCACTTCAACTTTCCTTTCATCAAGAGAAATATTACTTAAGAAACTCATTGCTCTCAAAGTCTTCTTTTTTGGGGGTTGGACAATAGTTTCTTTTTTTGGAGTTACTGATTTAACGTGGTGTTTCTGTTTCTGTTTTCCTTTCTCTTTCTCTTTCTCTTTCTCCTTTTCTTTCTCTTTCTCCTTTTCTTTTTGATCTTCTTGAGGTTTTTGAATTTTATCAACTTTTTGATCTTCTGAAGGTTTCTTTTTAGGGGTCTCTATTTCAGCCTCTATATCACTATCACTTTCCTTTTCCGTTTCCGTTTCACTCTTCCCATCAGAACCTTCACTTTCACTTTCATTTTGAATTTGATTTTTTGCTTCATTATCTTTTTGGATAGAACTATTTCTCCTTTTTCTGGAATCCATATTAACATTACGATCATTTTTTGATTTTTCATTTGACTTTTGCTTTTTTTTATTTTCCATTGGTTCCGTTTTAGTTTCTGTTTTTACTTTTTTATCCTTTGTTCGAGAACTAAACATTGGAATATTTGTTAAAAATGATTCTGCATCATCAATTTTCACTTTTGATTTTGACGTCCTTTTTTTTCTTCTGTAAAACGTGAAAAGCGTTAATAAATTAACAAATTACATATTTAAGAAAAGAGGGAAAAAAAAAAAAAAAATGATACTCATATTGTGTTTTTTGAGGTGCAAATTCTTCCAAATAAATCTCTTTAATTGATTGAAGAGTTTTTCTTTCATAATAAAAATAATTCCATGCTTTTGAATAATTTATATTAACTTCCAAATCATTCCGCTCAATCCCTATTTTTTATTTTGTTTATTTTATTTTTTTTAAAAAGGAAATCTCAATGTTGAATCTGAAGTAATTTAAAATATTGAAGAGCTTCATACAAGTTTTGATAACTTCCTCCGGCGTTCCAATTTTTTCAGCTTTTCCATTAACAATTAATAAAAAATATACGAAATCATTTTCTCTGGATAGAGTAGTCTATTTTTATTATTTATTATTATTATTAATGGAAAACATGTTAATTTCTAAATATTTATTTTTTGAAAAAAATTTCAAATATTCATCAAACAAAAAAAAAAAAAAAAAAAAAAAAAAAAAAAAAAAAGATATAATTATAAGTTCAAATAAACAAGATATTTCCATCCAATGTATTTCAAAAAATCAATAATTTATGCGTAGCGAAAAACATTGCCAAATCTTTTTAACCCAACCAAACAACAAAAAAATAAAAATAGAAAAAGAAATACAAAAAAAAATATAATAGAGTTTTTTGATTTTTTTTAAAAAAATAATAAGAGGAGATGATTTTAAAAAAAAAATTACTTGGAAAGTATGCGAAGAGAAGCGATAGACGATAGGCTTTCCTTCCTTCAGCAACTCAGCACCCAGCATCCCAGCAAGCAATTCACTCGAACTCACAACCGCCATGTTTTTTTCTTGATGATTTTTTTTGTTTGTTTATGACATCATTTTTCAAAGAAAAAGTTCAGAAAAAAAAATGGCGGATTTGAAAGAGGAGAGGAATAATCGGGCTTCTCGGGTCAACGCAAAAACAGGTCTTGTTTGATTCTTATTTACTCTTTCAACGCATAATGATTTTTTTTTTAAAAAAATAATTGAATATGATTAAATATAATCACAATAATCTCAAATGTATAATTAATTAGGTTATGGAACTGGGATTGAGAGAAGAGGTTGGGTTAAAAAACAATCTGGTGCTTTATTCAAATACGGCAAATTCGTCAAACAGTTCTGTGTGTTAAAGAATGATGTTATTTCTTGGTCTGATCAAGAAAAGGTTTGAAAATTTTTATTTATTTATCATTTTGAAATAAAATAAAATCATTATAATCATTATGATCAAATAGCAAATTCCAAATTATGCTTTTAGTATGAGAAAAGTCATTGGTTTGACTTTTTTTTTTTTTTCAAATAAGAATAACATAATATCAATAAATTTTAATTCTAGATATTCAAAATGTGAGTGAAAGATTTAAAGGAAAACCAGTTATCAAATTGTCAACGAGAGAGAGAAACTTTTTAATTCAGGTACTTTCTCTAAATATTCTTCTATTTTCTTGACTTTTTTTTCTTCATCTCAAAAAAAAAATTTTTTTTTTTTGGTAATGTATAATAAGCTTAAAGATCAACAAGACTTTCAAGAGTGGTTGGATGCATTGAATAGGTCAAGAGAATCTGCAAAACCTCTCCCAAAAAATTCTAGGCCTCCAAAATCTGAAGTCAATAATTAATTTTATTATTTTATTTTATTTCTTATTATTTGTATCCCAATGATTAAAGAACAAAGTTTTGAAAAAAAAAAAAAAAGCTAATAAACAACACATCAAACCAAAAATGTATTAATTGATGAATTTATTATGAACCAAGTTTAAACTTTTGTTCAAATTGAGCTTCTCCTTTTTTTCCATAAGAAATAACAATATCCAAATATCGGTGATTAAGTGGGTTTTTTTGAACAACAATATTTCCTTCAAGAATGTCACCTTTTTGTAAATTGATGTGATTCTCTAAGTAAAATATTGTTTGCTTCCAATGAGTTGAAGTGTGATGAGGACCAGTTGAAAAATCAATATGTTTTTCTGTTTCACTCATTTGTTTATCACCAAACTCAATATCAAAATATCCTTTAGAGAAGAATAATAAATTAGAATCAAGAGAGTTTGAACAAAAATAATAATAAAAAAAGAAATAAATTTACCAACAAAACAATGACAAACATGATTTTTAATTGCTTGAATTGAAAAAGAAGAAAAAAAGTCTAAATCTTCAACTTCTGCAGTGAGAGCATCTATTTCCTATTTCATTTTATTATTATTATTATTATTTTCAAAACAAATGGAAAGAAAAAAGAAAGAATACTTTAATTAAAACAGGATTGCTAGCAACACAAAGAGGATCAAAAAATTCTACTTGTGCATCTCGAAATGTTAAATCTTTCATACAGCTCATATCATATCCTTTTTAATTTCATTTAAAAAGTGTTCAAATTGAAGAAGAAGAAAGAAAAAGAAAAGAAGAAAAAGAAAAAGAAAAAGAAAAAGGAAGAGTACCATAAACATTATCCCAAAAATGATACTTTGATTTGAACCACTCTTGATCCTCAGCTATAACAAGGTACATTAATGATTTTCTTGGAAATACTAGTTTTTATTTGTTTTTATGTTGTTAGTCGGAACGAAAAAAAAAGAAAAATAATGACCTTGTCCTCCATCATTTAACCATTTTTTTCTTGCAAAGATAACACTATCAAGCATTGATTCAAATAATAAAAAGTATCCCATCCATTCTGAAATTATCACATCAACCTATGATTTAATTCACCATTAATTTATTTATTTATTTTTATCAATTTGAATTCCAAACCTTCTCAACTGGTAATTGTATTTCTTCAACTTTTCCATTAATGATTTTAACAATATCTTTCATTCCATTTTTTTCTACTATTTCTTTTGCTTTTTTTGCAACATGTGATGCATCAATTCCATAAACCTAACATTAACCAATTTTTTTAAATTTCTTTTTGTTTCAAAAAAAAAAAAAAAAAAAAAATCAGAATTGAACCGATTTTGCACCAGTTGTTGCTGCAAATAATGATAAAATTGATGTTCCACATCCAACATCTAATACCGTCTAAAAAAATGGAAAAATTAAGTTTAAAAAAAATGAGATCAAAGTCAAAAAAAAAAAAATTAAAGAAATAATAACTTTATCCTTAAAAAGTTTTGGATTTTTCTTTATAAATTGCTCATAACTTTGAGTTCTAATTTCATCCTAATTTATATTTCTTAGATGAAAAAAAAAAAAAAATAAAAGCAAAGAAAAGAAAAAAAGAATATAACCTTAATCATTTCTTCATGGATTAGTGAATTAGAATAAGAAGAAAAGTAATAATCGAGAGAATCTGAATCATCAACATTTTGATTTTCCGCATCTTGGCTCAAACTTATGTATTATAAGTTTTTAGTTTTAATTTTTTGTTTTTTTTAAAAAAAAGAAAAGAGAGGAAATTTGATATTACTTTTTGAGATCAATTTCATTATTTCCAAATGAAGCTTGAGTAAGTTCGACATAATTTCTAAAACTTTGCTCAACTTCTTGGAGTCTATTTTGAAGTATTTGAATTTGCTTTTTCAAGTCATCTAAACACGATTTAATTTAATTTTACTGGATTATAAGAGCAAAGTATTTCAAAAAAAAAAAAAAGGAATACTTTGCTCAGTGGTTGATTGATTTTCCTTTTCTTTATTTTTTTCATTCTTATTATCGACCTCTTCATCTTCATCTTCATCATCCCATTCTCCAATTCCTGATTATTATTTTTTTTTTAATTAAAATTCAGTTGATAAATTTGAGAAAAAAAGAAATGAATAAGACCAAAAAGTAATGGATCTCCTTCAACAGCTGGTTGTAAAAAACTATCATCTGAAAATATTTCTGGTGAATTTAAAATTGTATTAACTTCACTTTCAAATTTTGGATTCTCAAGAACCTAAACAAAGATGAATTAACTATTTCCAAAACTAAATTAAAAAAATTTAAATTACCTTCTTTCTAATAAAGTTGACAAGTTTAACTGACTGATAAAAATCCAAACCTTATATAATTTTGTTTTTTTTTTTTTGAAAAAAGAAAAAACAAAAGATAGAGCAAACTAAACTCAAAGAAAGACTTAAAGTAATAATTACCCAATGAAGCCTGAACTTTCCTTAAATTAAAATTGTGTGAGTTTATACAATGTTCTAATATTAATTCAGGTTTCTCTAAAACTTGTTCACAAAATAAGCATTTTGTTGGGTTTAACTGAATCTCTTCATCTTCCCATTCTTCCCATTCCTCCTCTTTTTGTTTTTATTTCATTTTTTATTTTTTTTTTTCCAACAACAATAATTACAAATTTGAAAGGTTATAAAATTAAATAGATAAAGTTGAAATAGAAATAGAAATATAAATTGAGTTAAGAATCACCTTGATGTTGAGAGTCAATCTCGTCTTCAAAGTCATCTTCTACTTCCATGCCCTCGTGGTCCATTCCAATTTTTTTTTTTTTTTTTTTTCTCTGAATCAGCGATTTTTCACTGTTTTCTTCAATCAATTCACCCAAACCTGAATCAACTCAGAAAGCAATTAATTTGTTAAGGATGATTAATAGAATGGAATCAAGTTAAAAGGTCATGGAGATAGAATTGAATCAAACTTGATTTTGAGAAAAAGAAGACAATTGGAATTTTCTAAGTGAATCGTAAATAAATATTTGTTCCTTTTTGATTATTTTATTATTTTTCTCTAAAGATTTTGTTTGTTTGTTAAGATTATTAAATTAAATTAAATTAAATTAAATTAAACGAAAGAAAGAATTAATTATAACTTGGATTTACTGGAATTTTCAAATAATTGTCAGAAACCAATACTATCATACAATAAATTTCTTTTGAGAGTTGATCTAAGAATCCTAATCTTTTTCGAATTTCAAATTTCGTTTGCTTAGGATCTCTTTGATATTCCTCATACATCCTTGAAATGGTTATGTATGCATCCCTTTTAGATTCAAAATTGATATCCTCATTCCAATCATCTTCAGTCTCATCATCACCTTCATCCCATTCAAGTTCGTGCTCCTCAGAGTACATTGCAATACGTTCACAAGCAAGTCGTTTGTGATCCTCATTAATTCGATCAGAAGATAACAGAATCTCTACAATCTGAGGGTACCCTTTCCAACATGCAACATAAAAAGGTGTCCAACCACTATTCTTTGGTTTATTAAGATCGACTCGTGGATTATTTAAGAAAAGTTGAATGCCCTCAAGAAAATGAATTTGACAAGCATTATAAAAAGGAGTTGCGCCAAAATAGGTAACTTGGTTCACATCCACTCTTTTATCCTTCAGTAATAACTCAACAATACTTGCATACTCATTATAACAAGCTGTGTAAAGAGGAGTTCGACCATTGTCGTCTGGTTTATTCACATCAATTCTCGTGCTTTTTAGTAATACTTCAACAATCTCAGTGCATCCAGTTTCGCAACAAAACTGAAGGGTTGTTTGACAACGATCGCCCACTTTGTTTATATCAATTCTCTCGTTATCTAACAATAGTTCTATCAAATCAGTATCTTCATTGAAACAAACCTTAAAAAAAGGTGTTTTTCTCTCTTTATCCGTTTTATTCACGTCAATTCTATCATTACTTAATAATAGTTTCACAATTTCAACATGTCCAGACATGCAAGCATAATTAAATACTGTGTTTCCATTTTTATCTTCTTTATGAAGTTCAATTCTCTCATCTTTTAATAACAATTTTACAAGATCAACATCTCCTTTTCTACAAGCCAAAACAAGACGAACCCAATAATTATCTTGAGATTCTCTCTCATTCAATCCAAAACCTGCATCCTCAAGTAACTCCAAGACCAAATGTTCCCCATTTAAACAAGCAATCTCCATTGGTGTAATCCCCTCATTATTTGGTGCATCTCTATTAATCCTTTCATCTTTCAATAACTCCTCCACAATTTCCTTCCTTCCCATAGCACAAGCAATATAAAACGGTGTTTGTTTATGATTCCACTCCACCTCATTCACCTCCACTCTCCTATCATTCAATAATAACTTCACAGTTTCAGTATGTCCCTTCTGGCAAGCAATATAAAGAGGTGTTAAACCATAAGTGTTATGAAAATTAGGGTTCGTTTGTTCGAAGGAGAGTAAGTATTGAACATCATTATGGGGACCGTTCTCACAAACATAGCACAATCGCTTGCTCAAATTCAATCCCAAACCCAAATTCGCCATTTTTTTTTTTTTTTTTCCAGTTTTTTTTTTCAAAGATCTCTAATTCTTTTATGATTTCTCTTCTGATTCTCTTCTATTTTCACCAACATTTCTTCAATCAAGCATATGTTTCAATATCAATTGGAGTTATAAATTAAAAAAATTCTAGTTGATGCTTCAAATATGGATTATAAAATATGGGATAAAATAAGTGGAAAAGGTTGAGGAATCTATAGATTGTTGGAGTGAAATAGAATGGAATGGAATGAATGGAGCTGATGGAATGTTGGATTGGAGGAATTGAATCAATGATAGAATGAAGTTAAAGAATGGATTGATTTAAACTTTATATGTCTTAGAATTAGATATTAGATATTAGAATTTGTGGATGAGAATATTTGCTTATTTTAACTTCATCATTCTAATATAATTTGCACTGATTGTTCGCTTGATTCCCTATTTGATTCCCTATTTGATTTCCTTTTGATTTGATTTTCGACACAATGATTACTTTTGTTTCACTCAATCATATTAATTCTTTACATTCATTTCATTGTTATAAATAAAAATAGGTAACAGAATCATAAATAAAAAAGATGGAATTAGAAATTCAAAACAAGAAAGATGCATTGAATGGAATCATGTTAACTTTGAGAGGTTGAATTTGTTTTTTTAAAAAGAAATTTCTAATATTTGTGTTCATTGAAAGTTATCAAACTAATAAATTCAAAATTTGAATATTAGGTTTTTCTGATGAAACTCAAAAGAAGAACGCAATTGCTCAAATCCCTCTTCAAATGGTCTTTGAATGCTTTGGATATGAGGATGATGACCTGATTTTTATTACTACTCAACTTCTCTCTGACATATTAGTTTATATTCCTTTTCGAGACCTCTTGACTACTTATGTTGTATGTTCTTTTTTTGAAAAAATTTCTTTTCTCTTTCTTTTTCTTTTTTTTTTTTTTCTTTTTTTTTCTTTTTTTTTTTTTTTTTTTTTTTTCTTTTTTTTTCTTTTTTTTTCTTTTTGTTGAATTTCTTATAATAGCAATATGTCATTGTTGGCCTTCAACATCCAAATTTATCTGTTCAACATTTTACTATCAATCAACTCCAACGTTTTCCTGAAGATGATGAAATTATTTCACTCTTTGTAAAATTTTATTTTAGTTATTTATTGATTTTTTATTTTTTATTATACTAATAATCATGATCAGCAAACGACTGGAATAATTGATATCTTGATTGAAAGACTTTTTATTTCAGAGGAAAGTCTTGCAATGGCAGTCACCAACTTTTTTGTCAAGGTTAATTTTCATTTGTTACTTTTTTTTGAGTTTTTTTTAAAAAAATGATAATTCTCAATTTTTCTTTAGCTTGCCCAAATTCCTTCAGGACAGAGCTTGATTTTTCTTGAACAAAACCTTAATGAATTTAATACTGCCATCAAGTTTGTTTCTTCTACTTTAGCAAGACATCATCAAAAATAAAATAAAAATAAAATTAAAATAAAATAAAAAAATAATAAAAAAATAGAAATGAAAAATCAGAAATCCCAAAATTTAGAATCTATTCAATGTTTTCAAGAATTAGTCAATTATCTCCAAACTTATTATTCGCTTGTCGATCTTCATCCCTTTTTAATTCTCTCATAAATGATATCAACTCAAATGATCCAGTTGTTAAATTAAATGCTATTCAACTTTGCTTTTCTGTAAGACATTCATCTATTTTCTTAGAAAAAAGTATATTAAACAAAAAAAACTAATTTTTTTAAAAAAAAAACATACATTAGTTCATTCAAACAGTTGCAGGAATCAACTTTCTTGAAGACCTTGGAATTTTTGATAACCTTTCATCCTATTTAAATTGTTCAGATAATATTGATGTTATTGAAGGAATGTGTGCAAGTAAAACTATAATGTTATTCTCTGAAGTTATTAAAACTCCTAACTTTAATTTTTCATCCTTTGAACAAAAATATATGATTTTTTCGAATCTCAAGAGAGTATGTTTTAAATTTAGTTTTTTTTTTTTTTTTTCTGAAAAATAATAATAACTTTATGAATACAATATCAATAGATGATTTTCTTTGATCAACAAGATATTCAAGAAGCATCAATTCTTGCAATTGGTTTGATTGGATCAACGCTTTCTGGACTTTTACTTTTAGATACAAAAGTATTAAATTCAGATAAAAGCCAAAAGGATTTAAAAAAGAGTGTAAGAAAATATTTTTTTTCAAATTTCAATATTTTTTTTGTTTTTGTTTTTTTTTTTGAAAAAAAAAGAAAGAAATAATAACCAAGAAATTTTGAAATAGAAAAAATTTCAAGTCTCTGAAAATACTTTACTTCATTCATATATTGAAGTTCTATCAAGAGATCCAAATATGAGAGAAGATCTTCAAGTTTGTTCAAATCAATCATTAAGTTTATTATTTAGTGTTAAAGAGTCACTTCACAATAATGAAAAGTTCTTTTCTATTTTATTTATTTTTCTTCACACAAAAAAAAAAAAAGAAAAAAAATCAATAAAAAAAAAAAAGCAATAAGTAATAATTTTTTTTTAAAAAAAAAATAGAGGCATTCTTCAAAATGTTTATGAAAGTTTAGAAACAGAATATGAGAGAGATAAACGGCCGAACGAACCTTCTTTTTTATTATCATTAATTACAAAAACGAGTGATAATGTGAGATATTCTGCATATTCATTTTTACAAAATTTAGCAGATCATTCTTGGGGAAAAATGAAAATGGTTTAATTTTTTTATTTATAATATTTTTTTCTTTTATTCTATTTTATAATAAACAATAATCAAATAATAATCAAATCAAAAAAGATCAATTCATTTGGTTTCCTTGATCAATTATTAGATAGAAACACTGAATTTGAAAAAGCTGGAAAGGAATGGAAATTCACTATTGTTCAACATCTTAACACTAACTTAGAAACTCATGATCATACCAAAGAAAAGATTGAAAGATTTCTTAAAGAAGGCCCATTTTATCATTATGCTCAACCTAACGTTGGATTACATATTTAGACAACATTTCAAAAATAATAATTTGGATATATATAAAAATTTAATCATCAAGAATGAAGTGTAATACAAAACTATGTGAATT
>Ga0209960_1003811_pt1 | contig 12391 bp, 10 predicted proteins | sample ThiBiot_500_plan_2_FD_183947 | JGI IMG/M metagenome (GOLD analysis project Ga0209960, IMG submission 183947) | Wastewater bioreactor microbial communities from Cape Town, South Africa - Thiocy_expt_500_plan (SPAdes) | ecosystem: Engineered > Bioreactor > Thiocyanate-remediating >... | reverse complement strand
TTTTTTTTTTTTTTTTTTTTTTTTTTTTTTTTTTTTTTTTTTTTTTTTTTTTTTTTTTTTTTTTTTTTTTTTTGATTCTACAACATCAACTTAATAATTTATTGAATATTTATTAGCCCTCAATTCCAGTTTTTACTACAATTCTTGCTGCACTTTTCAAAATTGAAGCATTACAACCTAAAACTTTACATGGAATTCTTAAATTGCTTGGAATATTATTATCTGTTTCTGGAGCTGTGATTGTAATTGTTTTAAGTGATAATAGTGAAAGTGCGGAAAGAATTATCTTAGGAAATATTTGTTTAATAGTTAATTGTCTTTCTTTTGCTATCTATGCAATCATTCAAAAAGGAATTCTAAGTAATTTTTTTTTAAACAAAAAAAAGCATTTGAAATCTTTTTATTTCAAATATAGGTAAGTATCCACCTGTCACAACATGTGCTTATTCTTATGGTTTTGGTTGTTTATGTATTTTAATGAGTCTTATCGGTTGTCCATCAGATGAAGAACGTAATTTATACTTTTTATCATTTTTTGTTAAAATTTTTCTTATATCACTTTAAAAAATTAAATTTCTTGAAATAGATTCAAAATGGGCATTACCTATTTCATCTCTTTATGCTCTTGCTTATGGTGCATTTTTATGTTCAGCTATTTGCTATGCCCTTTTATCATGGTGTAATAATAAAACTTCTCCAACTGTTGTCACTGCCTTTTGGCCTCTCCAAGTAATTTTCTTTATTTATGAAGGAAATTGATTGAAATTAAAAATTAAACAATTAAAAAATTTAAAAAAAAATAAAATAAAATTAGGTTGTTGCTTCAGTCTTTTTTTCAGCAATATTTTTGGACTATAAATTAATATTAAGTGATGGTATTGGAGCAATCCTTGTTGTTGGAGGATTATTTTGTGTAATCTTAGCTAAAAGAATTCAAGAAAAACGAAATGAAGTTGCAGAAAATGAACCATTACTACCTGAGCACACTGTAAATGGGGAAAAAGAAAGAGATTCATTCAAAGAGTCTTAATTAAATAGTAATTAAATATATATTAAAGACTAATAGTTGTAATTCTAAATTAATTAATGAATTAATTCTATAATTTTATTTATTTACACTTTTCAATATATTTTGGATTCATAATTTCACCCCAATTACATTCAATCATTTCATCATTTTCTAATTGACCATATTCATCCTCTAATTCAAATTTTCTTGGTGTTACTCCATCCCAATCACCAAAACTAATTGCTCTAGTATATGGAGATAATTGAATTTTAATCGCCTTATTTTGAGCATCAAATTGAATAACTTTTCCGTTCTAAAAGGGAGAAGAAAGAAAAAAAAAGAAAAAAAAAGAATTTAATTTAATGATTATATTTTCCAAACAATTGTTTATTATTAATAAGTAAAAGTAACCTTATAATCAGAAATAACAGGAGTGTATGAAGCAGACATTTCAAGTAACTAAATTTAGTAATGAAATAATCATTGGAGAGAAGGGAAAAAAAAAGAAAAAGAAAGAAAGAAGAAAAAAGAAAATATTTACTTGAAATGCAATTATATCCCCAGCAAATGGAAATCCTTGAACTGGTGGTAATGAAGAATAATCAGAGACTTTAGGCCAAACATCTTTCTTTTTTTTCTCATTTTGTTTTGGTTCAGGAGAAGATTTTTGGTTTGATTTTTGGGCTTCTGGAATTGGTTGTTTCCAATTTGTTTGTTGAACGGGCGTTTGTAATGGAAAAGGAGGGACAAACGATCCTAATTTTTTCATTTCTGAAGGTAAGGGGAGAATAAGTCCATTAAATGGTGTTTCTTTTGGATTTCTTTGTTTTTGATGAGGATTATTTTTGGCAAATTGAGCATGAGGTTGAGCATTATTGAAATTAAGATTTTGCTGTTTGGTTCCATTTTGAAATTGGTTTTTCTTTTCTAATTGATTTCCATTTTGATTTTGATTTTTCTTCTCTTCATTCTTTTTTCCTGTATTAATTTTCACTTCTTCTTCTTTTTCTTCTTCTTCCTCCTCCTCTTCCTCTTCTTCTTCGCTACTTTCACTTTCTTCTTTTTTTCCTTTTACTTTTTTTTGACTTTCTTCTTTCTCCTCCTCCTCTGAACTTTCTTCTGAACTTTCACTCTCACTTTTCTTTTGAATTTCATTCTCTCCTTCATCACTTTCACTTTCACTTTCACTCTCACTTTTTTTGGCCTTTGTTTTCTTTTTTTTCTTAACTTCAGTTTTTTTTAATTTGCTTTTTTCCATTTTTTTTTCATTTTCTTTTCCTTTTCCTTTGGCTTTAATTTTTTTTCCTTTTCCATTTTCTTTTTCACTTTCCTTTTCACTTTCACTTTCGCTTTCACTTTCACTCTCCTTTTCACTTTCACTTGAACTTTCATTTTCATTCTCACTTTCATTTTCATTTTCATTTTCATTTTCACTCTCACTTACAACTTCCTGGATTTTCTTTTTCTTTGGTGTTTTATTTTTTTCTTTTCTTTTTGATTGAATTTCATGATGAGAACTAATTGACTTTCTTCTTTTATGCTTTTTCTCCCCACTCTTTTTGGCTGAGGATATGAGGCTTTGAGGAGATTTTAACTCTATTTTTGAAGCACTAACTTCTCCAATTTTCAATTTTTTAGCAGAGACACGTTCAGGAGTTCTTGAAAGCCTTTTTTTATGATTTACTTCAAGTGGTTTCCAAGTTTCTTGTCTCTTTTCTACTCTATTTTTTTTTAAAAAAAAAAAATGTTATGCAAAAGAATTTTTTTTAAAAATAAGTGAAAAATGAAAAAGAATCAAACACAATAACATCATTTTCTCGAAGTATTGAAGCTTTCTCATAAAGAGGGATATAAAAACCATCTAAATGAAAAACTAATCCTTGAGGTGATTGACCTTCTAATCCAAATTTTTCTCGAACTTCAAATGCAATATCATTTACAAGTTTATCTTCATGACTATCAGAAAAAAAAAAAAATTGATGAATTCAAGAAAAAAGAAGAAAATTGAAAATGAACCATTGGAACTGAAACCAAGATTGTTGAAGATCAAAACATTTGTCAAACACAAGGCGAATTCGAGATACTGGACCAGGATTCGACATCCTCAACTCCTTGTCCTAAAATTATTTATTCAAAATTCTTTAGTTGTGTTTTGTAAAATATAAAAAAATTTTCGATTGATAAATAAAAAAAAAATTAAAATAAGTAGAATTGTTTTCAAATCAAGTCTATCATCAAAGTTTGGTTTGAGATCTATCTTCTATCACATTAAAATTTCTCTTCTTGCTTTCAAAAGAAATGAAAATCTTTGTAGAATGAAAAGTGTAAGATCTATATTTCCAGATAATTTGCAATAGATCTTGTATATGAGTAGATCCATCAAATCAAGCTTGATTGTATTATATTGAAGAAGAAGAGGAGAGGAATTAGTTGCATAAAACTTTTTTTGTTGAAAACTCTCAACAACTTTTTCGCCATTTTTTTTTTGAAAAATCATGGCGGCATAAAAAATAAAAATAAAATGATTTCGGCTTCGCAGTTTGCTGTTCTTATTCGTGTCCTGTTACTCTGTATGAATTTCTCTTTCTAATTTCTTTTGATTCTTCTCAATTTCTTTGATTTCTTTGATTCTTTTGTTTGTTTCAAGAGATTGATTCTTAGATCTCTTATTTTAATTGAAATCTTAATTCGTGAAGTGACTTTTTGAGAATAGTAAAATTTGTCTTTTTAGATTCATTGATGCATCAATGAACGAATCTAAAATGAACTATAAGTTGAATCATTTGTTTGATTTACTTGAGATTAAATGTTTAAAAAAATAGTGTATGGAGAATGGCAGGATAATGCGATGCAAGTGAAATTTACAGATATTGATTATTTTGTAATATCTGATGGAGCATCTTATGTAGCACAAGGAGAATCTCCATTTCAAAGGTATGACTTGTTCAATCTAATTTCATTTCTGAATTAATTGCAATAAATCAATCAAATTAAAAAAAAAAGAATGACATATCGTTATACTCCTCTCTTAGCATGGATTCTCTTACCTAATGTTTATTTATCACCTTTCTTTGGAAAAGTTATCTTTATGTCTTGTGATTTAATTATTGGATATATGTTAAAGAAAATTTTACTATTAAGAGATGTTTCAGAGAAAGATGCAAATGGTTATGTAAATTATTGGCTTTTAAATCCATTTGTAATAACAATTTCAACAAGAGGAAATGCAGAATCTTTAGTTTGTCTTTTAGTAATTGGAACTTTATATTGTTTTGTGAATCATCGATTTGTTCTTGGATCAATTATATTTGGATTATCTGTCCATTTTAAAATATTTCCAATTCTCTATGCACTTCCTCTTTTATTTCTTTGGGATGAAAATTTTGATCCTTCATTATCTCAAAGAAAAAAGAAATTTAGTCAAAATCAAATTGTTCAATGGATTTCAAATTTTGTAAATTCATGGAGAATCAAATTTACTTTAATTAGTGCTTGTACCTTTTTTGCATTAACTTTCTTGATGTATTCAATGTATTATTTAATTTTTTTGAAAAATTCATTTATTAATTCTTTCTTTTTTAAAAAAAAATCAAAATCAAAATCAAAATAAAAATAAAAATAAAAATAAAAATAAAAATAAAAATAGATATGGAATGGAATTTATTAATGAAGCTTACTTATATCATGTCACAAGAAAAGATCATAGACATAACTTTTCAATTTACTTTTATTATATTTATTTAAATTTTGATGAAACTCAAGCATTTCTTGTTGGATTACTTTCATTTCTTCCACAACTTTTAGTTCAAATTGCAACTGTTTCAATTTTTGGAAAAGATATTTTTTTCACTTTTTTCCTTCAAACTTTTGCTTTTGTTGTATTTAACAAAGTTTGCACTTCTCAGGTTTTTATTTTTTTTCTTTTCCTTTTTCTTTTTTTTCCAAAAATCAACAACCAAAAAAAAAATCAATTCATAATTATTAGTACTTTTTATGGTATATTTGCTTTCTTCCTTTAATCCTCCCATTATCAGCAAAAGTGTCAACTCTGAAACAAATCATAATATTTCTAGCTTGGTTTATTCCACAGGTTTTTTTTCTTCTTTATTTTTCTGATTTTTTGTTTTACAAAAGAAAAATCAATAACCATTTTTTTTTAAAAAAAAAAGTTAACATGGTTACATTTTGCTTATCGTCTCGAATTTCTTGGACAAAACACATTTTTTGAATTATGGATAGCTGGAATCTTATTTTTTGCTTCTAATTGTTGGGTAATTGGACAATTTCTTCAAAATATTGCATTCCAACCAACTTTCCAAAATGGAATTCTTTCAAAGATTAAAGAAAGAACAAAAATCAAAAAATAAATAAAGAAGGAAATAGAATGAAATATATAGATTTTTGAATAGAATAAATCAATAAAATGAATTGTAAATGATCTAAAAAATGTTTTTTCTTTTTTTCTTTTTGAAAATAAATTAAATAAATAAAAATCAAACTCGGAATAGAAAATTTTAATACACTACAACTTAAAGTTTCCAGTTCGAAGGACATTTGTCAAATATTTTGATTTGATTAAATCCATTTTGAGTGAAGAGCAACGTAAACTCAAAACCATTTGTAATTCTTGAGGAAGTTTTTGAGCAATATTTAAAAATTGAGCTCTTCGATCATTTTGAAATGTTTCTTTCACTTTTAAATACTCATCGGAAACTAGAACAATTGAGAGAAACATTTCAGCAGATATATTTTCTATAATTAAAAAAAAAAAAAAAAAAAAGATTATTCGTAAATAGGTCGGTAAAAAATAAATAATAAAATAAAAACAGATTAAAATTAAAATTTAAAATTTAAAATTTAAAATTTAAAATACCTAAAATACCAAATTCTTTCTCCAATTTAAATAAAACTGATGCTGGATTAGATTGATATTCTTCAATTAAAGAAACAATATTTTTAAATCCACAATCACGAGCTTCTTGAAGAGGTGTTTTACCATTCCATTGTTTTGATATATGAATTTCTCGTTTACTTAAGAAAATCTCTTTGACTACTTCAAGATGACCTTGTTTACAAGTTATCCAAAATGGTGAAACTCCAATTTTAGTTGTTGCATTGACATTGACCTTTTTGTTTTTCAATAATAATTTAACTATATCTACATGACCTGATTGACAGGCTATAAAAAATGGAGTTGCATCATCAATCACTGCTTGATTTACATCAATACTCTCATGTTCCAATAAACAAGCAACAATATCATAATATCCTTTTGAACAAGCAATTAGTAATGGAGTTGCTCTATCTTGACTAGGAAGGTTCACATTAATCCTTTTATCTCGAATTAACTCTCTAACCATTGCCAAATCTCCTTTAACACAAGAGAGGAAAAGAGGTGAAACTCTCCTAGCTGTTGTCTTATTGGGATCAATCTTTGGATGATCTAAAAGCTTTTTGACAATTTCCAAATGTCCTTGTTGACAAGCAATGAAAAATGCAGTTGCTCCTTCTACTGTTGGTTTATTAAAATCAATTCTCCCATCTTCAAGTAATAATAATACAATATCCAAAAACCCGTTTTGGCAAGCAATATAAAAAGGTGTTCCTTCTTGGCAATGCGATTTATTTACATCAATTCTCTTATCCTTTAATAATAATTGAACAATTTCTTTATTTCCTTTGGCACAAGCAATAAAAAATGCAGTTGCTCCTCGATGATTTGGTTGATTGAGTTTTATTCTTTGACTATTTAATAACTCCTTCACAACTTGGATTTGATTTTGTTGACAAGCTATAAAAAAGGGTGTTCCTTTTTGATTTGTTTCCTTGTTGAGATCAACTCTTTTATCATTCATCATTGCTTTCACAATATCTATTCTCCCATGTCCACAAGCTCTATAAAATGTGGTCCTTTGAAATTCTTGATCAGCCCAATTCACATCAATATCTTCACGAGAAAAATAATTCATAAACATATCAAAGTCTCCTTCAGTTGCATTTTTCCAGAGTTCCTCTTCAAATGTTATTGATCTCTTATCGTTATTCATTTTGGTAACAGATACATCAAAATTGATTTATTTTTGATTTTATTCTTTTTGAGTTGAATCTAAATTTGAAGAAAAAAAATATTCGTTAAAGAAAATGAATTTGTTTAAATTTTTATAATCAATTCATTGAAATAGAATTAGAATTAAAAGAACTTCTTACTTTGTTTTCTTCTTCTCTAAAAATCAAATAGTTTGAGCAACTGTTTGAATCTTCTTAAAACACCCTCTACACACAACCAAAGTGAATTCAATGAATTCTATTAAATATAATATTATTAGTAAAACAAACATTCGTAAGGAATTTCTTAATCTTCTAATCAAAATCAATTAATTGCTTTCACTATTTCAAATTATTCACTTTTTCACAATTTGAAATTCATTCTCAAAGAAACTCTTTAAACATTCATTCTGAATAGTGAATCATATCAGTAATAAGATAACAATTGAATTGTTGGGTTTATTTCAAAAGAAAAATTTATATATATTTTGTAATTTTAAATTCTTTTGACCGAATTGCTATTCTATTCGATTAGAACCCCAACAACAATTACGAAAGTCAAAATATAGATAACTTGTTTTTATCTCTAAAATTACAAAGTACTCAATGACAATGTCAAGTTTCAATAGTTTATAATGAAACTTGTTCAAACTATTCAGTTATTTATTTATTGGAAATTGTTTATTAAAATTTTGTGATTTTATTTACAAAAATCTCAATTAATCTCAACTAATTATAAAAATGAGTTCTTGAAACAAATAAAATGATTTTTTTTTAAAATGTTATTACAAACTCTTTAGAATCCATTCAACATCTCTTATTGAATAATACATTTGACTTCTAATTCATTTTAACATTTTAAAATAATAGTTATGGAAAAATGCTATAGCAATTAATTATAAACATTAAAATTGAAATATCAAAACTTTGAAACAAAATATCACACAAATATGAATCAAAATAATACAAAATTATATCAGATTATACATCATTTTAAAAGAAATAGTAAAGATGGTATTGTAATATAGAAGAAATAAGATAAGAAATGTTGTAAGTTATAATAAAAAGTTGAATCAGAAACAATCAATGTTTTGAAAAGCGGAAAAAAAAGATTTTTGATAATGATAAATCAGAAGAGAGAGATTTATAATAAATCTGACTTTGATTCAATCACTTGACCAATACTCATAGAAGACTACTAGAATACAACTGATACTCATGCAATAAGAAGAAGAAGAAGAAGAAGAACTCAATGAACTGGACTGACAGAGTTCTTTTCTTTCATCTATTCTAATGAAAGACATCAGAACAAAGAAACGTGGAACAACTTGATCAAGTTGAATCATTCAAAAAAAATGAAATAAGAAGGAAAGAATCTTGAACCATTAGGATTTTCTCAACTAGTTATTCGATAGTTCAACAAGGCTTTGGGACTTCAAAATTCTTGGATTTTGGTGTTCTATGCAATTGTAGCGATTGGACAACTTCCAATGGTTGAATTTATAAATTTGATTTGTGTTTAAATCGTATCCTTTTCTTTGAAGTTTTTTTTTCCACACAGTAACGAAGTTGATCAGTTCCGACTCTTCGTCTTCGTTAGTAGCATAATCGATTGAAGTCGTAACACAAATTTGAACTAATAACATCTACAAATATTGTACGATGGATGAGTAGGAAGATGGAGTTAGAATAGTAGTTAAGATTAGAGTTGAAGAAGTCTTTGAGCAAATATTTATTGGAGTTCTTTAACAAATGTTACTGGTGCGTTGTTCACATTTTTATTTCGCCAACTCGTGTCAATTGGTCTCCTTCTATAAGAGAATTTTACTTAGGTTTTATTTCCAGTTGTTCGTGTTCTCTAGGTTTTTTTTTTTTTTTTTTTTTGAAAATTTTAAACTTAAGTTTCTAAAGTTCTATTTATTTATTTATTTATTCTTCAATAGCATCGTAACAAGAAGAGGGCTTCTTTTTCACATTTTTTCTTTTTAGCAATAACTTGAAAGAATTGAAAGAACATGGCATGGTTCTTCCAAACTCTCCATCCCAAAAGACTGAAATATAACCCATGAAGAAAGAAAAAAAGTAAGTTTTATCATTCTAATTAATTAAATATACATTTAAAAAAATAAATAATAGGAATCAAACATCTAATAAAAGCATCTGAGCATGGAACTCCCCAGTTCAAGGAGAGGGTAAGTTGTGAAATGTACACCAATGATCCTGGTTGTAGTGGGACTAAGTCTGCCTGTTTTCTTTGAAGGGGAGGAATATAAAATACGACCACCAACCAAGGGGATCATCTTCATCAATCCTAAGTCCCTGAGTTGCCCGAACATTTTGAACCGTTAATTGATCCCCAATCAAGAAGATCAATTGTTTTCTAAGCTCTTCATCGGTAATAACTTCATTAATCCAGGTCTATATTCATTTATTTTTAATTTAAAACAAAAAAACAAAAACAAAAACAAAAAAGTTACTTTAAGAGTTTCCAATATCTTCACCTTCCACTTTTTGATTTTTCATCCTCAAAAATAATGGACAGGCGCAAAAGGTTACTTTTCTCTTTCATTTTTTCTTCATGAGGATTGTTAGAGTTTTAAGGAAGGTTCTTAAAACATTTTTGAAATTTTGGAGTAGCATCTTGGAGAATTGAGGACATTCCTTTCAGTTTCACTATGAAAATAACCTGAAGCTTCAATATCTTGAATTGATTTTTGTGGATGGATTGAATTTAGCTGGTTATCATCAACCATTTTGATGTGCAAAAGCTCGAATCTAGGGTTATTTTTTTTTTTTTTTTTTTTTGAAATCAACACTGAATAAATAAATGAATGATAATAAAATACTTAGATTTCATATCGAGAGGTGCAATAAAAAGAAGATAAGATAAATTAGCAAGAGCCGATGAAATTTTAAATGACCTGAGTAGCTCTATTTTTTTTCCAACATCAACTAACTCCAATCTGTTTCCTTCGTAGTTTATGAATGAAATTTTTTTTTTTTCATTCAAAAATGAATTCATTTCATCTTCATTTCATTCAATTCATTATCTTTCGAACTTCATTTCAAATATAAGACTTCTTCAGAGGAAAATAAATTGAAAAAAAAAAAATAAAATTTTGACTTTTTTGACTTGATAAACTCTAAAACTTTTGTATTTTCGAAAAAAAAAAAAGATGAATATCAGGTGATAATAAGGTTGTAGAATGATGATGATAATAAGGTTGTCGAGATTGAAAAAAAAAAAAGCTTCATTTTGAATATAACTTGAAGGGATAGATAGGATGGACATCATGATGGATGGGATGGTTCAAGTTGAATGAAAAAAGAAAAAAGAAAAAACGGAAACTTGTTTGACCCTGATTTTTTTAATAGTTCAGTCGCAATTACTCTACATTCATACATTGAACTCTACATTCGAATTCAACTCAATTCATTTAACTTTCTAGTTGAATTCAAATAACTTTAGTTTCATTATCATCATAATATGTTCATTTCTTTAATTAAAGATCCCAATAATAAATAGCCGAGGTTTGAGTAAGTTTATTTTTCTTGTAAAATAGATCCAGGTTCAAAATGGGATGTTGCTCTAGTAAAGAAGCTGAGGAGACGAAGATACCTGAGAATGAGAAATCTCCTTTGATAACTAAAGGTAAAGGGAAGAAAGATCAAGAGGATATTAGAGCTTTTTTTGATAAAGAGAATGAGGAAAGGATAAAGAGAGAGGAATTGGAGAGGAAACAAGAAGAGGAGGAATTAGAGAAACAAAAAGAAAAAGAAAGAGAAGAGAGAGCTAGGTTAGAAATAGAGCAACAAAAGAAGAGAGAAGAGGAAGAGAAGAGATGGGAACAAGAAAAAGAGAGAATAGAGAAAGAACATGAAGAAAGATTAAAACAAAGACAAGAGAAAGAGAAAGAGAAGCAACAACAACAACAACAACATAAACAAGAAAATGAAAAAGAAGATAAGAATAAGACATCAACAAAAGAAAAATCAAAAAAAGACCAGAAATCTGATTCAGATGGAAAGAAGAAAATAACAAAAACAAAATCTAAAGGTATTATTTTTGAAAAAATTTTATTTAGAATTACAAAAATGATAGATGATTTTTAAATGAAAATAAAGGTTCTATAAATTCCACTAAGGATATTGAACCTCCAAAAGAAGATACAAAACCTGGTTTATTTCCTTTTACCTCCCAAAAAAAAAAGAAAAGAAAAGAAAAGAATTAAAATATTAAATCAAATAATTTAAAAGTAGTTGAAGATCAAAATGAAGTTCAAATTGTTATTACTCCTACAATTGATGTACCTGAAGATGATCATGGAAAAATTCAAGTTTCTATTACTTATTTGAAAGATGAAGAACTTATTCATATTAGAGTTAGTGAAGTTACTTTACCTGAAGGTTCAGTAGATCCAAATAATGCTAATATCTTTATCAAAGCAAAAGTTGTTGATTATTCAAAATATGGAAAATTTAAAAGTAACTTTATCAAAGGAACACTCAAACCTCTATTTGATGAATCTTTCACTTTTTCAAATGTCACTTACAAAGAAGGAAAGGATAAAATTCTTCGATTCCAAGTTTTACATAAAAAACATTTTGAAGAACAAGTTCTTGGTGAATTAGAAATTAACTTATCAAATGTAGATGAAAGTTACACAAACTTAAATTGGTATCCTTTATCTCCAAAAAAGAGTATTCTTCTTTTATTCCTTTTTTTTTTTTCCAATAAATCCCCTTCAACTATTTTATTTTTATTAGCCACAAAGGATAAAAAGAAATTGGGTTCAAAAGGATCAGGGTATGATAGCTCAAGATCAGGTTATGACAGTTCTAGGTCAGGATATGATAGTTCAAGATCAGGAAATGAAAGTATTAAATCAAGGAATGAATCAAGTGATGAGAGTACTAAATCTGGAGTAGAAAGTGGAAATGAAGAGAAATCAAAGAAAATTAAAAAGAAATCTAAAACTAAAGCTAAATCTTTAAGATCTCTTAAGCAAGCTCATCAACGTATTACTTATATTTCATTTTTTTTTCTTTCATTTGTTTTCCTTCTCGTGTTTTAACCCTTCTTTCATTTTCTCTTTTTAATAGAGACAAAAGATTATAGTGATCTATCTCATGGTGAAATTTTAGTTAGTTGTGTGTATGTAGAAGAGAAAGGACATCTCTCAGTAACAGTAATTCAAGTAAAAGATGTTGATCCAGAAATTTATCCTAATCGTGATTCACTTTATATCAAATTACATCTCCATCCTAGTCTTGGTCTTTCAAAAGCAAAAGTAATTTATTTCTACTTACTTTCATTCTTCACTTTACTTAGATGTT
>Ga0209960_1003810_pt1 | contig 12393 bp, 13 predicted proteins | sample ThiBiot_500_plan_2_FD_183947 | JGI IMG/M metagenome (GOLD analysis project Ga0209960, IMG submission 183947) | Wastewater bioreactor microbial communities from Cape Town, South Africa - Thiocy_expt_500_plan (SPAdes) | ecosystem: Engineered > Bioreactor > Thiocyanate-remediating >... | reverse complement strand
ACTCCAGCGAAACAGTCTCCAAAATCGCCGGAGATTTCAAAGATATCGCCTGAGTCAGCAAAGGAGACGATCATAAAAATACAAACTCCGGTTCCAAAGGAGCGTAAAGTAATTCATGACTCGGATTCGGATGACGACAACGAGTACAGCGACTACGAGGACTATTTTGAGCGGAAAATCGGCAAGAATTTACGAGCGACTGAAAATGCCTCGGATAAAAGCGAGTCTTGGAGCGAAGCGGAAATGGCACTTGAAGCTGCCTCGGAAAATCTCAGTACAAGTCCTAGTTATAGCTCCGGTATGAGTCCTAGGTCTACTCATAGCCGTAGTCCTTCTGTCTATCGCAAGTAAGCACTTACTCGTAAATCCAGATCTCATTTTTGTCTTGGTTGATCCACCATACTTATTATTTAATGCAGGAGTAAAGATAGAAGGCGTCGCTTTGATAGCGACAATTCCGATTTCGAGCCATTTGATGGCGATGAAGAGCGAAAGTATCGGTTACAAAGATTCAAAACGAAAAAGCCAAAAAGAATCGCGAAACCGTCACTGGAGCTTAAAACAGACTCATCAGGTAAGTTCAACTTTTCTACAAAAAGCATGTTACATTTTCGTCTAATTAAAATTAATATTGTAACGAAAATAAATTTAATAAAATTTTGTAGGAGAAACAAAACAGTCACAACAGAAGGTATTATCTGGTGAACCTAAAAAGGACGACAAGCCCCTTAATTCCCCCAAGTCATCTCAATCGCTTAAAGTGAGCAGTACAATAGTTGCGAAAACACCTTCTTCACCCACGTTGGATGCGGAGAAAAAAGTCGAGTTGCAACTGAGTAATACATTGAAATCGAGCTTGAATAGCAGAAAATTACTAGTTCAACATCATCATCACCATCATCATCACCACCATCATCATAAGGCTGGCAAAAAAGATTGTAAGTGGCAGTTGTTTGAAAAACGATTTTAAATTAAATTATAAAGTAAATTAATATTCAAAGATTTAGCCAACCGCATCATCGCGAGTCGTACTAATAGTTTTTGTAGCCGCGGAGTTTAAGCACCAATCAGATCTAGCGTGGATTTCGCAGTACGTCATTCCGTGTTTTAAAGGCAAAAACAAGTGCAACAGAAAGAAGAATACGAAAGGCAGCGATAGTTTGTTTTGGTTCAGGTCTCCCGGATTCTTCCTTTACTTTCTACAAAACATTTTATTCTTCCAAGCGATTTATATGGCAAATATTGTGTTCGTCTGGGCTGGCGTTATTCAAATCGAACTGTAAGTATCACCTTTGTACGGTACAACGTATCTCCTTATTAGGTAATTAATGGACAACTTTGTTCTACTTTAGGTATTGGACAGTTATTCCGACAGTCATTTCTGCGATCAATATGTTCGTTTTATTCCCTGGTAGTATTTATAACTACAGTATTTGCGTCAATGTGGGCGAGAAGTCCAAATTAGGAATAATGGAAGAAGTGATGATCAAGCATTACGGAAGAAAATACAAAAACAAAGAGAAATACCAACAAAAGGCGACCGCAAAAATGGACCGACGCGTTGAACGAAGAAAAAAGGCAATGGAAAAGATGGATCTGGATGACAGCGAACTTTCGGTAGAAAATGTCGTGTTGATGGAAGAGAATGAGGAGGGCAAGCAGGTGCCCACGGTGATAATTAACAAAGACGCGGATGTCGTGACATTTACGCGCACATCACTAGACAAGCCGCGTGAAGGCACGTCGAGGTCACAATCGCGCAGAAATTCGATCGATATGATTCGCAGAAATTCAATGGACGCTCCGACGCGTGTGTCAATCGAAGGCTCGCGGAGAAATTCTGTTGATACCGGAAGTAATCGCCGACGGTCGATTGAGATTGGTCCGAATCGGCGCCTCTCGTTTGACGGAACTGGTGGACGGTCACGTGGAAATTCAATTTCGGAACAACCCAAGCCAATCGCTGTGGTGAACGAACCGCTCAGCGATCACGAACACAATATTCCTGACGGCGGAATAATGTTCGCTTCGGCGGAGAATTATACTACAGGCCAGTATTATGACGTCGAACATCAACATTTGCATTATCATCATCATCACCATCATTATCATTTCCCGCGCGAATATCGCCATCACCATCATCATCGACACAAGCATCAAAATGAAGATAAAATGGATGAAGAAAAAAAACAAAAAAACAAAGATAAAAAGCCAAAAAAGGACAAGAAAAAGACAACGCAGTAAAAGTAGATCGAAATGTTGTATAAAAATTGTAAATAACTTGTACTTTATAACGTGCATTTAATTTAATACCAACGGAGATCATAAGGGGGGGGTTAACATCCAACCACGTGATTCAAATACAAATTTTTATCCAGTGTACTGTATTGTTATGTTTCATTGATAGTTAAGATTAATTTATTATTTTTCGTGCCTTATTGTCGTTCAGACCGCCGTTTATTCTTGTTAGAAAATTTTAAGGGATTATCTTACAACCTTTGCAGGAGAGAAGACTGCACTATTAACAATTCGGTAGCAACTTCATGGAGCATCCAAAAATCACAACAATTCCAGATCGCTTGGTTAAAATTGTAAGTCAGATGTCCAGATAACCAAAAAAATTCAAACGCAAAAAATTTCTGAAAGCAAAAAATTCATTATTATTCACTAGATAACTGTCAATTCAACTCCTCGCAATTTGTAAAATTCTCTTTTTTTGAATTCCAATTTAATTTTTCGAAAACTCGATTATTTAACACCTGAATCCCCAAATAAAATCGCGCGTAGTAATAACATGTTAAAATATAGGAGAATTTAGAAAATGCCTCCAGAAAAGTGACAAACACTAGATTCAACCACATTCTCTTCATTACGAACGTCAAGAAGAGTGAGCTCGCTATCAGTATGAATCAAAAGATTAAAAAGGTCGTATATAATAACTGCGAGGACTGTCAACTTCAAACTCTCGATTCAGCGGTTATTGGATCACGAACAGTTGAATTTGTTAATGTTAAAAACTGCACTATTCTCTACGACGAGGTGGATGTGCGCTTATTACGATTCTATAATTGTGAAGGTAATACCACCCGAGGCATAACCAATCATTCTATATGCGATCTCTTGCATGCGAGATTTATTCAATTCCAAAGTACTCCCACCCTCAAATTGAACTAATTTTTAATATTCAGGAGTTACTATCCAATTTTCCGACTCTGAAACGTTGATAGAAAACTTCAGGTAAAATATCCTACAAATTATTTGATTTGTAGCACTTATGATTATTAAACGCTCTTACGCACAGATTTTATTGGAAGAATTGCAAAAGTAACAAAGTTCAGAGAACAGTCATTCGTAAAGGCACTGATCCTAACAAACACCGAATTTTGCCTGTAGATCTGATAAAATCGTATAACGTTCCCGATACTCAAGGTAAATCAACTTAAATAATCAACTTATTTAAATTATAATCATCATATATATTTTGGTAGCGTAAAAGCAAATTGTAAAATAGTAATACTACCATTGAAATTCTAATTTATTATTTTAAGGAGAGGAAACTCTGGTTAGCTTTTTGGAAGAGGGAAAAGAATTGCGTACAGCGCCTTTAGAAGATAAGCAAAACCCTTCGTACACTCGTGCCGCCGAAACAGTGCTCGAGGAAATGCGAGTAGCCGAGAATAATAACAAAGTCTTTGACGATATTCCTGACAAAGTCCTTGGTAAGAGACATTAGTATTATTATTATTATAATCTGTGTTGACCAAGTCGCGATTTAACCCAAAAACATGAAATTAAAATCTTTGTAGCGTTTGATTTTAATCTTATCATCTTAGGGGAGCTTTATGATAAGGAAATTGAAGAATTTGAGGATCCTCCAGAAGTTTTGCAGCAGAAAGTCAAACAGATAGCGGATGCACTTCGCGAAGCTAAACATAGCGTCGTGTACACTGGCGCCGGAATTTCAACTGCTGCATCGCTTCCTGGTATTAAATTACATAAAATGGTTATTACTCGTCGTCTAATTAAATTTACCTAAGATTATCGCGGTCCAAAAGGAGTTTGGACAATGAGATCTAAAGGCGCAGCCGTTCTAGGAAAAGTCGAGCTAGGCGACGCCAAACCAACGTACGCACATTATGCACTCGTCGAGCTTATGAGAAAAGAGCTCGTAAAGTTTATTTCTTCCACCAATCTTGATGGCTTGCACCGTAAGTCAGGTGTTCCCGCCAAAAATATTTCAGAAATGCACGGCAACTGGTACGCACGCGAACTTTTCTTCTTTATTCAATTATAATAATTTCTCGTTAAGTTACCGTGAAATTTGCGGTGATTGTGATCGAGAATATTTGCGTTCATTTGATACTTTGACCAGCCGAGAAGATCGTTGGAGTCACTTTACAGGTACGTTTGTATTATCCACTATTATACAGAATCGACCTAGTACTTAATCATTAATATATTTTAGGTCGATACTGCGCTTGTGGTGGAAAATTGAAGGACACTATCGTGCATTTTACGGAAACGGTGCCAGAGCGTGAGTGGGATCCGGCAGTCAAGAACGCGCGCGTCAGCGACCTTGCGTTAGTATTGGGAACAAGTATGAATGTCCAACCGGCCGCTTCGTTGCCTGATAAGGCACTTGGTAATGGTGGGAAGGTAACATGAGCCGTTATTTTAGCCACATCCACTTTGAATCTCCAAATTTAACCAAATTTTAATAACGTTATACAAGTATTGCATTTTAGAATCCCCAAACGTTTATTATCTGCTAACCATTTGCCAGATTTGTCAAAAAAATGTTACTTACTAATAAATTTCCAAATTTAGTTATTCATCGTTAATCTGCAACGTACGCCATACGATGAATTTGCAACGATTAAAGTGCACGCTAAGACAGATGAATTCATGCTTGCGTTGATGACAGAACTCGGCTTGACGGAGTTTGATACGACCTATGACGCCGTAGAATTGATGGTCGAACAAGAAGAGCGCGAACAACAAATTAAATTCTTGAAAAAAGCTGCTGCGGTTGTTTTGCTCGCTGCTGCAGGTGCTTTAGCGGCATTCAGATTCTATAAATTGCGAAAATAGAAGCTTGGAATGTGACATATTGTAGAATGTACAAGGAACATTGTAGAAACTTGTACGAGGAAAAAAAAAATATTGCTTATCAACCAGCTGGTCTTTGAGTAAATCAAAATTATAAATTTAAAAAAAAATCTTGTAGGGGATATTGGATAGATTTATATTAAATAAGAGTGATATTACCCTCGAACAATGGCAGTTTTTTTGGGGCTTAGGCGGAACATGAAAAAAAAAGATCCGGATTCAGCGTTTTTCCACGGAAAGCTCTCCACAAAGCGCACTCATAATAAGCACGCGTATAACAGAATAAATCTAATTTACTTCAAGAAAGTTTAATGTTCCGAAACGAGCTTTTCGCTGTTTTTTTCTGCATTTTGTTTCACGCACCATTGCCGGTAACAATAATCAGTCGATGAAATTGTTTCTCCAACTGTAATTTATGGTCTTATAAAATGAGGCAAGTTGTCAACTCGCGAAGAATAAATCCACTTTTATTGACATAACTCTTTGACGTCAATTACAGTACTAAGGCCTGTTTACCAATGCTCAAGCGGCAAAAAAGCGCTGGGGAGTTAAAATCTCGAGAACGTAAAGTAGTGCGAGCCTCTAGTGGAGTAAGTCGGAAAAGGATCACATCTTTGAGCAGATTTGATTTTGATTCAATTTTATATTGTCTACGCGAATATTAATTATTCGGTGATATTTCCATACAGTCGTTGTAAATTCAATAATTAACGTGGAGACATTCGTTTTTAAAAATATTATCGTTACTAAATCTATACTTAAATCAAAAAAATATCCGAAACAATACTTTAAGTATATATTTAAAACCCTCTATTATAATACGAGAAAAGCTAAATTATCGTCACCAACTTGGATCTGTCAAAATGCAAATCTAATTTTCTAACGTCATTTATCTCCTCAGAAACGATTAAAAAAAGCATTTTCAGTGCATAAAAGCTCTAAATTAGGCGCTGAGAAGAAAACTCGCGTTGAACAAGAAGAAAATGATCGTATTCTCCCAAGAACGACTGCTGTTTGTAAGTGATCGATGATTAGCACTTTATTTATGACAATAATAATAGCATTTATTTTGTACAATAATATAGAATATGGACCAAATCATATTTGGAATATTTTATTACGGGAGATGCGATCTTAAACTCGAACCCTATTTATTTAAATTATTCATCCAATTTGTAGAAATTATTTTTTGTTGATCGAAACCCTAGTACGGACATATTTGTCGGCACACTATTCATTTCTTCTCCTTTTATGGTAATTTTATTTTTATTTTTGCTAGCCATGTCGGTGATAACCCCAACGCTAGCTCCTCGCGACAGAAAACTTACGATTGCAAGTGTCACTGGTCTTCCTACTGATACCACCGATATGAATAGCAATATAAAGTCTGATAAGCGGAGATCAATTATTGAATTGAATTTGATCGATCAAAATCACGTTAGTAAGTTATTATTCCTTTTTAGATATTATTTCAGTACATTGCTCCCCAAAAATAATAATATATATAATATTAACTTTACGACAGAAAATGCATTGAGAGCTAAATGGCAACAGCCACATCCAAACAGTTTTTTCGCCGATTTTGTTCGTTTGTCGCGAAACGTCGAAATTAAAGACGAAGAAGGTACGCCAAACTCTGTCATAATAATTAATATAACAATTTTATATTGGTTGTCAAGTACTGATATAAATTTTTAAAGGCGACTTAATTTTGAATTCACCGAAAAATGAACTGAGGAGAATAGAGGAGAATAACAACAATAATAATTCTGAGAATAACAATGCTAGTGATATTCAACTTGATCCTGCAGAGAAGAAGAAAATGTACGTACATGGCTTTTTACAAAAATAGTTTGACATTTTTTTGACACGTGTCACAATCGACAACGAACTTTAACGCGTCAAATATCATACTTCATAATATTTTGCATTGTCATCACTCAGTGACTTTAAATATTTTGACACTTTGACGCACGTCAATTCTTTCACGCTTGAGAAAATATTTTCCCGAATTCGGAGCAAGAGAAAAGGAGGGATGCCCTCGCGGAAAAATAATGCCTTCGGGACGGAAAAAAAGGATTATTTCCTTCACCAGAAACTATTCTAATAAGATTTTTTTTTTTTACAGTCATTTGGTTCACATGCGAGATCTGCTGTGCTTTTTAAAAGTCGCACTCGATGAACCACAAGATAACATTGTCAATGTACTTGACACGTTCATCGTGGACGGAAATATTAAGAACGACGATATTAAGGCCGTCTCAAACTTTTTCACAAATATTTATTTGAAATCACCCGAAGATATTGACCGCGACATTGTCTTGCAATTGTTGAAGGCCATCACTAATCAGGCGTTTGTGGCACCGGCATATTGGGCCTTGAAAACAAAAGTACGGCGCTAAAAACACCTTAAATTACCATATTTAGTATATTTTATGGCTTGCAAATATAATATATTACAGATGTTTTCAATCATTCATTCAAATTACTTAATCAAATTTAAAACACTTGATTTTCACGTAAAACTCTGTTCCACGCGACAGTAATCGGTCGTTGGGAGATTTTATATTACTATATTTAGTGTGGTAGAAATTACGGATAATTTTTTTCTGGTTGAAATTTGGACCCTTTTTCAAACAAACGTTTTTTATACTAAAATTTCTATCTGTAGTTTGTGTCATATCCCGTCGTCGATGTGAGCAATAGTTGGCGCATTGTCGTTGAAATGCAATCGAACAATCATATTCAAGTCACACACATGAAGCGCGGCAAATCGCAGTCACAAGAACCTGAGGTAACATTTTACATATTTGGTGATGATTTTTTATGGCGTGATGAGCTAATATATCGTGTATATATTGTGAAATTTACATAATTGGGTTCATTGTTGTCACGGTTAACAAACCTCGTACATTTATATCGTGAAATTTCGCCTTGTTTTAACCCCCCTCATTAATCATTTTTTTTTCCAGGACTCGTTCGAATTCGCGTGGGACTTGATCGTGACTTTGTACAGAAATGGCAATCGACTGGACATTGAAAATGTGTGGCTGAAAATTAAGGACTTTGAGTTCAACGCAGCCGTAGAATTGGAGAAAAAAATGGAAATTGTCATGATAGCGAAGAATTTGTTTGGCGCTGCTAATGTCACATTTTAGCAGCCCCTTTTACCGAGAAAATAGTCAGTAGTGTAGAATGTGTTGCACAACTTGTAATAAAATAGTGCGTAGTAAAACTTGTCAAATAACACTTTTAAGTATTCTATTGATATGTAACCATTGCAAATAACAGCGAAATATTTGTATTAAAATTGGATTTAAATCGAATATACTGAAACATTTCGATAAGACGAGTGGTGTTCAACTAGCCAAGCTAATTTAATTCTAAAAATCATAGGTGGATACAAAGTGATGGTACTCGAGGGCTCTAACATTTCAAAAAAAAATATGAAAATGTATGATGCAACAGTCAATATAACCTCCTCATTCAGGTAATGAAGATGTGTTAGTCGAATTGATAAAAATGATCGTTTGTTCGGAGTAATGGACGAATATAGCTCAAAATTTTCAGGTTTAACAAAAATGTCGAAGTAGTAGATTTCAAAATCATCAAAAAGCATACCGAACAATACCAGTGGATCGATTACAAAATTTTTGTCCGATAATTCTTTACTTGTTTAAGGCGTACACATTCCAACAAGGCTTGAACTACACGCTACAGAAGTATCTTTCTGTCAGCCAATCAGTGTCGAGTGTCACAATGTCCAGTCAGCTAAGCAGTTAGATTCAACACAAACGATGAGTCACTGGCTAATTATACAAGACCCCGTCACCGTCAACAATGTAGATTGTAGGTCTATCAGTACAACGTTCACTAAGCACACGCTTGGCCACAACAAAGTGCGACGTTGACTCTAGTTTTGTACGCGACAGATCGACATCCGCTTGTCAAGCTATAGTCGCTTGTACCTCTCCTTCGAGCTCTGATTCCCGCACTTTTAACTTGAACTGGAGCATTATTCTTTTTGAGCTTATTTGTGGCTCCACTGGCAGAGTTCTTGTAAATACTAAAATTAAACAATTGTTGCGTTAAATCTTATTGTTTCTGCTTCGTTTTTTCTGGTGCATTAACGTAATAGAATCTGTATGCTTCCAAGCCTTCAGGACACCATACGGGAACCAAATCCGGCGCGATCAGACCCTTGTCCGTTTTTGCCATCGGATCCGCTCCCAAACTCAATAACAATAATACTTTTTATATAGTAGTTAGTTCCATTGGATTTACATTTCATTTAATGCTTACTTAGTTCAGGCTGGCAGATTCTGCTGGCTGCGTGTAGCGGAGTCCACTTGTTATAAACACCGGATGCCTTATTGATGCCTAAGGGCAGTAGGGTTGCAATAGTCTGTAGTCTCGGATTAATATCCTTCTCTTTCTTCGGATTCATTGCAGCGCCAATAACAGCAAAATTCAACAAATTCATTCCAAACAAGTCCGCTTTGTGCATTTTAAATTCAGTTCGAGAGCCGTCTTGGCGCCTAAGAATAATTTATAAAAAGCAAGTAATTTGTGTTGGCGCTTACGCGTAGTAAGTTTCTTGGTCGTTCAATCTGCTGCGATCTGCATTCATCATTAATGCGCTACCGCAACTGTGAATATCAGCTCCTTGTGCTATCAAAGCTTTTAGGGCAATTGGATTACCTTTTAACATGCGATTAACAAAATGACATGAGTTTTCCGTTGTGAAAAATGATTGCATCCAAAACATTTAATTTAATTAGTTTTACACATATATTAATATTTTTCCATATTATTCACAAGCAAGATCACGATTACAATAAACTATAAGTAAATAAAGGTTCTGAATTAGAATAAAGGGTTTTTGGTTTGGAAGATCAAATACCATTAATCGCAGCAGCCAATAAGCCAGCACACGAAGACTTCTTCCAAAATTCGCTCATAAGTATTGATAGTATCCCGTTGTTGGTGTTGTTCAGATGCGCGCATTAATTAAGGAATGAAAGGCGGAATTAAAAACGACACCGACAATATTGATCACCCCATTTGCCACCATAATACCTAAAAACGAGTATCCACGCACCGACCGGGTGTCTTCTCTTCTTCTTCTCGAACTTTAGTCCGGATTTATTCTTCGTGTTCGGTTGCAAAGGAGCATTACATCGACTTGTGTTTATTTATAAAGCGTCTTATCGATTTTTGGCCCGCGTAGCATTTCACGAAGGGTGTTTCGGATTGAGATCAGCCACAAGGAAAAAAAAAAAAAAAACGAAGCTTAATTAAATTTGTGAATATATTTTAGCAATTTTACATATACTACAAGTCTTGTTCGTGGGTTACAATGCAATTTACAACCATTCCAAAAAAAATATCGCGCCATCTGCTAACCCGTCGCAGTATTCTCTTGTTAAAACATTATATTAATGTGTATCATCGAACTGTTCGCTAGCAAAGAACAGCTCTAAGCTTTCTTTCTGTCCGAGAGCCTCATCCGCGACAAGCAAACGTTGGAATTTTTCGTCCATGCTTTCACCTTCCACCGCCTGATACAAAGACTCGTAGAATTTTCGATCCAAAAGATTAATTGCGTTGGTTATCTTCTTAAGATCTCGATCAATTACGTATTCATTGATCACTTGCTGGGCATTGATTATGCCTGCGTTCTTTCGGCCACCTCGCATCATCTTTAATAATAGAGTAGTTGTTCACGGTTATTTTAGGGAAGAAGAAAAGCAGAAAAAAATATTCAACAGACAAAACTGCGGAAAACTCGCAATTATTGCCAATCGCTTGGATCCTCCACAACTCCGTACGTACAAGTGTTTCTGTACCTACGAAGCTTTAAATACTAGACGAGTGCTGAACAATTCCTCGTCTTTTATCCGAACAAATCCACCTGGCCTGTCAAAAACGATTTCAATCTAAAATCGCTTACTGTAAGTGAGTGATCATATTTATAAAACAGAAATTCATTTTATGAATGTTATTCTCTTTCGACATTACGGGAACATTACTATCCGAATCTACTACCAATAAATCACTTTGCTAATTACATTACACTGCTCGATTAATGTTTAATAATATGCGCATTGATGATAGTAATATCGCAAAATTATCCCTGTTATCAATTTTTTATCGTGATCACCCCCTTTAGAACGTTAGATCCCTTTAACTTCCATCGATATTCATTGCACGACTAATATTCGGATTATAGAGAAAATATGGCTCAGAATCTAATAGTTCCTCCACCAACAACCAGAATTGAATTTCGGATTTGGACAGCTGATGACTTCAGTAATGCAATAACACTGTGGGGAGACGAACAAGTTACAGCTCTATTAGGAGGACCATTCACTCGTGAGAGAATACAACAACGCTTCGAACTCGAGCTGGATGAACTTAACAAATCTGGCTTGCAATATTGGGCACTGTATTATCGACCAACGGGAGAATTCGTTGGATGTTGCGGTATTCATTCGATATATTCTGCTATTCCTGGCGATATAGAGCTCGGTTATCATTTACGAACGAAATTCTGGGGTCAAGGGATTGCACCAGAAGCGGCCAACGCAGTTTTAGACCACGCATTTAACACTCTAAAATATACCAAAGTCACTGCAGGACATCATCCGGATAATAAGGCCTCTCAAGCTATTCTTACAAACAAGTTGAAAATGAATCCGATGGGTGATGTTTTTTATCCGCCAACTGGATTAAGACACCCCGTGTATTATATTAATAGCATAGATTTTAATAGTAGGTTGTTAGAACCCGCAAATAGCTCTAAATAAACTGAAAAAGAATTAAAAACAAGGCAATGTAATTAAAAATAAAAATTAAAAATAAGTGATTGTACGGGGGGTATTATTATATTCTCGAAATACAATAACAACTAGAATATCAATAATACGTCGTTTCATTATGAAGTCGGTACCATCGAAGCAAATCCACGCCACTAGCAAAAATTCGCTTTTCCGCTTTGTTATCATTAAGTGACCTTGTAAGAATATTCTTATCCTTCCTTACTTATTACGTCAGTTAACTGCCACTTTGCCACATCATCTCCCGTGACTTTCAAGGCAACGCATCTCTGACTGATTCGTTTCATCAATTCTTCGTGCCTCACTTTTGGGTGTCTCGCGATCATTATCGTCACCACAGCTGTTGAAAATAGTTTCGATACGATGAAATCCAAATTTACATCGGGTAATTCGTCGAGCAAGAGTTGAAGCAACATCCGAACCTCTGCCACGAGCATATTAAAAA
>Ga0209960_1003806_pt1 | contig 12406 bp, 14 predicted proteins | sample ThiBiot_500_plan_2_FD_183947 | JGI IMG/M metagenome (GOLD analysis project Ga0209960, IMG submission 183947) | Wastewater bioreactor microbial communities from Cape Town, South Africa - Thiocy_expt_500_plan (SPAdes) | ecosystem: Engineered > Bioreactor > Thiocyanate-remediating >... | reverse complement strand
AATTCAAATTCGAGATCAATTGAATTGTTTAACTGAATATAATTTATCATCTTTAGTTTCTGTTCGATCTGATTTCGAATCAATAGATAATCCAATTGTCAATTTACTTTCAAGTGGAAATCAAAATACAATTTCACAAGTTCTCATTTCACTTTCACGAGAATTTAATAAGATGAATACAGAAAATATTCAAAAAGCTGTTTCAAATGGAATTCCAGCTGCAACTATTTCAGTTTCATCATTAACAAGTCAACGTTTATCATCAAATGGAGAACTCAATCAATCAGCTTTAATTGAATTTAATAAACAACTAAATTTACAAGCCAATGTTCGAGAATATTTAATTTCATTCACTCAAAATCTTCTCATAGCAACATCGAATTGTATCAAACTTCAATCATCAGTTTTAGCTCAACTAACCCAAGCAACAAATCAATTGACTCGAACAACTTTATCAATTGCAGCTGAAAGATGTTCTAAACTCTCATTAGCATTAGAATCAATGTCAACTAAAATATCTCATGAAGATGCAGAAATAATTTCCACACAATTATTTCAATGTGCTTCGAATATTTTAACTGCAATCAATGGTCCTTTACAAGGGCGTATGATGGTTTTAAATGTCGATAAGACGAAATCATCTGATTTAGAATCTCAGTGGACGAAAATGAATCAATTGATTTCGAAACTAACTTCTGTTTTAAATATCCATTTGAATATTGGACAACAATCAATTATAAATACATCGGAAGTTTTCATGTCTTTAGAAACAAATTCAAAAAGTTCGTTTCAAACTTTGATAATGCCATTAGCACCATTTGGCAATTCAGAATCATCGGCAAATACAAAATTTTCAAGATCAGTATCACTTTCGAATGTCGATCGAAATGAAATGGAAATCATCATTCCACGTGATCCTAATCTACTCATTCCACCCATGATTCTTCAAAATGTCACTACAATTAATTCGCATTTCTTTCATCTGCATTATGTCAATCTGTCAAGCACAAACAGTCTTTCGATTTCAATTCATATTGAAATTGAACCATTGAATGACAGTGTTGTTTATTTGTTAATTTATAGATTTGATAAAAAACCACAATTGAGCAGTTCATTGAATAAAATTGATGGTTGGACGATTCTCAATTCTTCGAATTTTAATTATTTTCTCGATAATCAACAGACTCGAAATCATCATTCATTAGTCTTTGGTTTGAGAGAATTAAATCCTTCAGAAATCTCTACTGCAACTAGCCGACCAATTACGAATCAAAAATATGAATTTACATCAAATTATCGATTGAGAGTATTTGCATCGGGTTGTTATTATCTTGATGAGAATAATCAATGGAACGATGATGGATTACGAGTTGGACCTTTGACAAATCATAATCAAACTCAATGTTTTTCAAGTCATCTTGTTTAGTTTCGCTTGCTTTGCTACGCAAATAAAAAGCTTTCAATTTCAATGTTGTCTTTTCGATATTTTTTTGTCAGTAAACTTTGAAAATCATGAATGAACGTGTCAGAAAACTAAATAAATATATCTTTCACATGATGATCTATATGTCACGCAGCTAAAATAAACGTCAAATATTCACTTTGTTGAAATTCAAGCTTAATTTGGGTTATGTGATTTATTCATTCCCTACGAAACAGAAGCAAATTGTTAATTGTTTTCATCATGATCTTGATTAGCTTTGTTTTTATGCTCGTTGGACAAATCGAAGGTTTATCTTATAATCAACCTATATTTTGTCCTAATGCAACATGGAATCAAAATGCGGCCACTTTTGCCCGTTGGAATGAAACTGGACAGCGACATCGTCTTCGGGATATTTTTATCACAACTAATGATACTGTTTATATTCCAGATCGAAAGAACCAGCATATAATTATATGGCCTAATACGAGTTCAATTTCACCGAGAAATATCGCACTAAAATCATCCAGTATAACAACTGTTTTCATCACAGAAGATAATTTAATCTATTTTGATTCTCAATCGAATTCGATTAGTGAAATACGAAGATTATCAGCAAATTTATCAACTACTATTTCGATTATGCGGACAGTCGAGAATTGTTATGATATTTTCATTGATATTTATAATTATATCTATTGTTCTTTGGCCAAATATCACCAAGTGATAAGAAAATCGTTGAATAATTCATTTGATCAAGTCAAAATCGTTGCGGGAAGTGGTGTTAATGGTTCAACATCATTTATGTTGAATCGACCCCAAGGAATATTTGTTGATATTAATTTAGATTTATATGTCGCAGATCGATATAATCACAGAATTCAATTATTTCCATTCGGTCAATCAGATGGAACAACAGTAGTAGGATCTGGATCATCATCCTCAACCATTGATTTGAAGAATCCAGTAGCAGTTGTTTTAGATGCTAATAGATATATTTTTATTGTTGATCATTGGAATCATCGCATCATTGGAAGTGATTCAAATGGATTTCGATGTTTAGTTAGGTGTAATGGACCAGGTTCTTCAGCCAATAAATTAGATTATCCGCGAGCAATGAGTTTCGATAAATATGGAAATATATTTGTTGTTGATGCAGCTAATCATAGGGTACAAAAATTTGAATTGAAAAAAAACTCATGCAGTAAGTTTATAATCATATTTACGAACACTCGAATTAAATCTTGTATTTTGGTTAGATATATCAATCAAAAACAAAGGTAATCAGTTATTTCTTTCATTTATGAGCACTAACTTATGTTTTCTTTAGTAACATATTCATCACGAACAGAGTCTAATATTACTGCAGTGAATATTTCGAATGGTATATTTACTAATCGTTTTTCGATTTTGTATAGTATTTTTGATTTAGATATATCTTACAATCGACCAAAATTCGATTCATTTACTGTTTGGAATTCAAATGGGATCACAATTACTGATAACAATACCGTTGGCACACGACCTTACAGTATATTTATCAACAGAAACAACACAATTTATATACCTGGTCGACACATCGACGGTATATACATTTGGATGAATGATAGTATCAATCCCACGAAGAAAATCAATACTAATCAGCAGATCCAATTTTCTATTTTTGTAACTAGCAGCGGTCATATGTATACCAGTCATGACAGTCGACCATATCAAATTAGTCAATGGATGTCAAGCGAAACTAGCACTTCTGCGACTATTGCATATGGTGACGGTTTATGTCCCGGTATTTTTGTTGATATTAATAGTACTTTATATTGCTCTATCTATTACAAGAATAAAGTTTTATCAAAACCATTGAGTAGTTCTTTAAATATATTAACAATCGTTGCTGGTATAGGTGTTGCTGGAAATGCTGCAAATATGCTTAATGATCCTCGTGGATTATTTGTCGATGACAATTTTGATTTATATGTTGCCGATTTTAACAATAATCGTATTCAATTATTTCGACCAGGACAACAGAATGCAATCACAGTTGCAGGAAATAGCTCATTAAATCAAACAATTACTCTCAATCATCCAATTCATGTTGTACTCGACATTGATAAGTATTTATTCATTATAGATCAGTACAATCATCGAATAGTTCGGTCAGGACCAAATGGTTTCCGTTGTATCATTGGATGTACTGGTTCTTCAGGTTCAACCGCCGATAGACTACACAATCCAACCAGCATGGCTTTCGATAGTTTTGGAAATATTTATGTTGTAGATGAAGAAAATCATCGAATTCAAAAATTTCTTCGTTTAAATAAAACACTAAGTAAACACCTGTGAATTTTTGTGCAGATCTTTGATTTTAAAATTTCAGAGGTATCATATAATCAACCGAAATTGTGTTCAAATACAACATGGAATCCAAATGGAACAACTTTAGCGAATATTAGTATTGTCGGATCAGGCTCTTATGCTTTATATATCGATAGCCATAATACAATTTACACGGTGAATCAACAGAAAAATCATATATTGATTTGGAAGAATGGTAACATCAATCCATCTACTGTTTTATATTCTAATTTATCTTTACCACGATCTATATTCGTAACCAGCAATGGTAATATTTATGTTGGTGATAACAGTTCAATTCAACAAATATCATATGCAAACAGTAGTAGATTGATTATGCAGGTTAGCTCATATTGTATGGGTCTTTTTATTGATATTACGAACAGCATTTATTGTTCAATTGACCAAAAACATCAAGTTTTCAAGAAATGGTTAGGTGACAATGCATCAGTCATGGCAACAGTTGCTGGAAATGGTTCTGCCGGTTCTGCTTCAAATCAACTGTATAATCCAAATGGAATCTTTGTTGACACAAATTTTAATTTATATATAGCTGATTGGAGGAATAACAGAATTCAATTATTTCGGTTGGGTCAATCAAATGGAATAACTGTTGCTGGAAATACTTCGTTAAAACCAACAATTATACTGAAAAGCCCATCAAATGTTATTCTAGATGGAAATAAATATCTTTTTATAACAGATAGTTTCAACCATCGAATAATCGGTTCTGATGAATATGGCTTTCGTTGTATTGTTGGATGTACTGGTTCTGAAGGTTCAAATTCCAATCAACTATCTATTCCGCGAAGTATAGCTTTTGATAGTGTTGGTAATTTGTATGTTATCGAATTTGGTAATAATCGAATTCAAAAGTTTTTACTAACAAGCTCATGTTGTAAGTATATAGTCAAAAGTAAACATATTCATTTCATTTCACAAAAGATTTCAAATATCTATTCTGTATATCTTAGTATCACAGCCAGCTCTCATATCAAAATGCGATAGTGTAAATACAATCGGAAATGATTGTGATATTCCATCGTATCCTTGTGATTCTCTGAATCCATGTCAAAATAATGGAAGTTGTTCAAATACAAATGCAAATATTTATGGTTACGAATGCATTTGTGCTCATGGTTTTAATGGTAGTCAATGTGAAAATGACCACCGACCTTGTAAACCAAATACTTGTTGGAATAATGGAACATGTAACGAAACATCAAATACAACATTCGAATGTTCATGTGATCAAGGTTGGACAGGTAAACATTGTGAAAAAATAATAAATTATTGTGAAAATATCGAATGTAAAAACAATGCACCATGTCGACCATCGCTTATGAATTACACATGTGAATGTCTCGGTGAGTATTATTCTGGTCGACATTGTGAAATCGCTTCAACCAAATTAATTGTTCTTCAATATGTTTCAAAATCATTTGCTTATGTTGCAATTATTGCTTTAGTTAGTGTTGCTGCTTTTGTTATTATAATGGATATTCTTAAATATGGTTTCGGTATCGATCCAACCAAACATGAATTACAACGAATCCGACGTGATAAAGCCAAGAAACGAGCCTTGGCTAAACGTCGACCCGTAATTCAAAGATTTACTTATGTTAATTAAAATCAAAAATACATTTTTTAAACTGTTTTTTGAAACGATAAAAAAATCTGTTCAAGTGTTGTCTGTGAAATTGTATAAGTTTCAATATTAAATCGTTGTTTATTGTATTCAAGTAATCGAAATAAGTCAGTTGGTTTTGTTGTTTCAATACGAGCTAGTCCAGTTGATTGAGTTGTTTCTGTAATTTGTATCGAATCAGAAAATTGACATTGAAGAAACGAAGAAAATTCTTTGATTGTATTCGATTGAAGTTTAAATTGAATCGTATATCCATGACTGAATTTCGATTTTAAATGTTGAATCGTTCCTAAACAAGTTAATTGCCCATTGACCATAATTCCAAGACGATTACAAACACGTTCACTAAAGTCAAAAGTTAATTATAATGATGAATATTTTTCTTTTACCATTCATCCATCGAATGACTGGTTAAAATAATTGTTATTTGATGTTTAATCGCATTGAGAAAGATTTCTTGCATCTGTTGTTTTGCACGTGGATCAACACCAGTCGTTGGTTCATCAAGAATAATAACTGACGGGGCACCTAAATAAAAACGATCTTTCATGAATTCGAGATACTCTTTTCGTTTCTATATAACCGATAAATGCAATGGCTGCATGCAATCGTCGTTTTGTTCCTCCGCTTAATCGATGAATTGACTTTTTAAGAAACTTTTCTAAGAGAAACAACGAGCTAATCGTTTGAACGAATTGTTTGATTTTCGAGAAGTCAAGTCCACGTATACGAGCGATGAAATATAAACTATCTTCGACAGTTAAATAATTCATCTCACAATTCATTTGAGGACAATAGCCGAAACTCTTTTTATCGAGACAAACTCGGCCATGACTTGCTGAGAGATCACCAGCTATTATTCGAAATGTCGATGTTTTTCCCGCTCCCTAAACACACAATCAAATTCATTATGAATTCTTCTTGATTTCTTAAAATGAATTTCTCGAACATTAAAACCTAATAAACCAAAGATTTCACCACGTTTAGCTCCGAATGTTAAATGATCAATTGCTAATGTTCGATTTGTTGAATAAGATTTCACCAGATCTTTCACAATCAACGAATCATCGATTTGTTCATTTAAAATTCGACGTCGTTCAGCGAGAACATCGCTATCTAATTGATTTTCATTGAAAATAAATTTTTTCTTCATTCGAAATCCTTGACTGTCAAGTAAAACGTTCAAGAACCAATAAAAAATCATATGAAATACTAAAACTAGAACATTATAGACAATTGTTTCATTCGTAATCGATTTGATCCTATTTTGACATAATGAAGTTTGTTTTATTAGAATAGAACTAATGATAACTTGAGCGTTGATATTTGGCAAAAGAATATTTATTAACCAACGGAATAATTTACGATGTGGAGACTTTGAAATGAGTAATGGTAGGAGAATACCAGCAATATGAGAAATGAACAAAAGAGTATAGATTACAAATCCACCCTGAAAAATAACATTTTTTTTTGATGAAATTATTATTATTGAGATAAAATACGAACGAGAATATCATTGCGAAAGAATTTTGTTAGCAGATAAACCAATGATAATGTTGGTAAAATGATTAGAATAGCTAATAAATAAAGTTTTCTTGCTAATTCAGCCGGTAGATCGACTTTTTCTCGATTGAATAAATGATAAATTGTAAGTAAATAAAACGACCAAATAAGACAAACAATCACATCGAATAGATAACGAAATAACCAGTAACATACAGGACTATTCAAAAATCCAAAAAGAATTTCTCTCGGAATCAGTTTTTTTCTATTCTTACTGTAAACCACTAAGTTTTGATAAGAATATAAATTTATCTTTTCGTTCATTGATTAAAAACGCTGAGATGTAAAAGAATGCAAAGTATATTAATATTCTAAATAAAAAATCTATTGAAAATATTTGAAATTAAATATTTATAATTTACATATGGGAAAAGAGTGTCAATGGAATGATTTGAAATAAACATGATAATCTATTCAAAGCCGTTTGAAGCAATTGCATGACGTTATATTCTCCTGTTTTGGTAAGATCTTCGTATTTAATCGTTGTTTGAATCGATGCATTTGAATCATTTCGAATTAGTTTATAGACGAGATTTGAAGCGAGAGAGATCGTTTCATAATTTAAAATTAAATTCGAAGATAAAATATCGATTCTATAGGTGTTGTTCAAAGGTTTTCGAAGATGAAAAGCAAGATAAATATCTGTGTATGTATATGGTCTGTTCAATCGTCTTTCTGTAAGAAAAATATAGACAAAAGAATTTTGAAAAGTCTCAGTCTTACGATAGATAAGCTCATCGATATTTTCCTTTCGACATTCGAATTTTGCTTTGGAACTTAATGCTCGAATAAATTCTGGTTTATTTATATCTGATTTGTATAAAATTGTTTGTGGATTCAATGAATCAATATTGATTTGATATTGATCTGTTTGATTTGAATTCGAATTTTGTTGGTAGAAATTCGAAATAATCGGTAGAAGAATAAGAATTAATGTTAATAACCAACGTCGATAACGAATAATTAGAGTTTGAATTAATAATCCAATAAATTGATTCAGATAAAGATGAAAACCTGTTTTTAATTGTTGATCTTTAAAAATAGAATCACATTGTTTTTCAACTGTTTGATGAGTTTGATTCATCGAAGTTATTTTGAAGAAAACATCATCAATCGTACTATTTTCTATGCCATAATTTTCGATTTGATTTTTAGTTTTCATTGATTCTAATTGATCTAATGCTAGAAGAAACTCTTCATTCGGCTGTTGATTCGTTCGAAAGACAACATCACCATTGAATAAATCTGTTTCAACAATCATTTGCGGTAGATATTCGACTAAATTTTGATAGAGTTCGTTTGTTGAAATATGATTTGACTTTTTGTTAACAATTAATTTATATCCTGAACCGTATTGTTCTTTTAATTTCATAGTTGTAGCATCGACTTGAATTTGTCCATGTGAAAGAATAATTATTCGATCAGAAAGTGCGTCACTTTCTTCCATAAAATGTGTTGTTAACAGTAAAGTTTTGTTTTGTTTCATCGTTCGTAACCAATCCCATAATAAACGACGATTCGATGGATCGAGACCACTCGATGGTTCATCGAGAAGAATTATTTTATTTTCACCAATAAAAGCACAAGCTAATGACAAACGTCGTTTCATACCTCCGGATAGATTTCGACAGAGATTATCTTTGGCATATTCTAAATCAACTAAACGTAACATTTCTGAAACAATTCGTTGTCGATCATTTCGATATCCTCGTGCGATAGCATAGAATTCGATTTGTTCTTTAATTGTTAAATAATCAAATAAAATATCATGTTGAGGACAATAACCAATTGAATTTCGTTGATTTTCAATGAAAATTGTGCCTGATGTTTGCTGATATATTCCAATTAAACAATTAAATATCGTTGTTTTACCTGAACCATTCGGTCCGAGTAAACAAGTGATTTCATTTTCATATAAATCAAATGAAACATCATCGATTGCAATTGTATCGATACCGAATTTTTTAACTAAATTTTTCACACGAACTATCGATCGTTTATTATCATCGGAATCAGTTAAGAGATTCTCCATGTCAACTTCATCGACTCTCTTCGAAAACCAATAAGTTCGTTGAAAGAGAAAATTCCATTTCAAACGTATTCCATATTGACTTGGTAGGACTTTTTCGAGATACCATATTAATAACCAAACAAATAAACAATAGAATATCATTATGAATAGAGTAGGAAAATAAATCGGAACAAAACGATAGATTTGTTCGAAAAATAGAATATTTCTACCGGCTAAATCATGTAAAATCATTTGCTAGAATAAATTCAAATATAGAAATCAACATGAAATTTAGTGTTTCTACTTGAAAAATTGATCGTCCAGCAATATAAGGACTGAGAAATATGAATAGATATTGAACTCCTACTGGCCAAGTTGTCATAGAAGACCAGATGATCATCGATAGAAAATAAAAAGAACAACTGTAGATCATTGCACGAAGTTTTCGATCGAATATTTGTGCATTTAGAATTGCAAATGTAATGAATTGACAACTTAAAACGAAATAATTGAGAAATAAAATAATAAAATTAACATGATGAAAATAAGCGAATGAGTCATGAAATTGGAATTTCAAAGTAATTGTTAAGAATATCGTGAGAATGAAAAGAATAACCAATGAACTAAATTTTCAACAAGCTTAGAAACAAAAATAAGATTTTTTCTTTCATACCGAATTCCATGTGCAAAATAATTGACAATAGGTTCGATGTGCAAGAGTTTAATCATTTCTTTGACTTTAGTATTTTTCTCTTTGATTAAATTAGTTAACAGACCTGTACATCTATCAAAATGAAAACTATTGACATTTGCAATCAAATATGTTTGTTTTTTTCGTACGGAATGAAAAAAATCAAATCAATCAAAATCAAAACTAATTTCATTGTGAGTATTCCATAGACTAAAAATGAAATCGAGCATTTTTCATATGTACATCGATTTTTTTTTACCGAACATTGGATCTTTTCGATATGGAGTTGATTTCATCTGATGCATCAGAAATTCAGCCTGAATATTTCGATTTGATTGATAATCGAAAAGTAATGAATCAATAAAGATTTTAGTATTGTAATACGGTGCTGCAGCTGCAGGTACCATTGCTATGAGAAATAATCGAGAAAATATAAAATCTAGTAGTTAAAATGATGTTCATCTACCAGGATGCATATAGGAGAGAAAAGAGAATTCGATTGGATAGTTTCGTTCGGGTAAACCATAATTTTGAACGACGATCTCATCTGAAAATGTTTTGGCATATATTCAATCAAATTTTGAGATTTATATTACTTACAGGATAGGTAAGAATCGGTTCGAAGACTGGTATTCGATTGAAATCGAATGAGAATTGTATTTGAAATATTGTTTTTTGCATCGAAAACATTTTCATTTCTTAGAAAAACAAATAGGATGAGTGATTTTGACGGTTAAATGACATACGAAACATTGACATTCCAATTATTCAGCTTAGCTTTTGCTAATAGAACTAGATCATCAGTTTCGTTGGTCTTCGGTTGCAAAATAAGATTAGGTAGATACGATGATTCTATTCGTCTTGACAAATCGATCATAGGAACCGATTTATTCAATACATATCGAAGTAAAACAAGAAGTGAAATAGCGAGAAATGAAACGAGCAATTCACAGCATATTGTTGGACAACATCGACAAGTTCGTTGACGATACGAATATCGAATTGAACGATGTAGTAATAAATTCACCTTTTCAATCGGACCTATCGAGTCTTTCATGTTATTCGAATAAATCCATTGAATCATTTGAATATTTATAAGGCATTTTTGTATTCTTCCCACAGTCACAGATAAAAACAAACATTCTTCCCCTGGGTAGAAATTCGAATTGATTAGTTTTTTTTTGTAGTGGAGGTGAGCTACGATATTTATTTAAAAGAGAACAAAACGAATACAAAATAAAATTAGGAACCAAATTCCGATGTCTGTTCGTCAATAGGCTTAAATGAATAACTACCACGACCATCCATATATAAGCAATACTAAAAATCAATTGATTGAAAATAATAATAAAAAAAAGAAGCAGTTTCGATCTACCTCATGATATTTCCATAAGCTTTTACGATGAGAAACTGTAAATAATGTAATTCCAACCTGAATAACGAAAAAAAAGCCGAATGATCTGAATCAATTCGATGAATTACTACATACAGTTCGACAGTATTCGTACATAAAACCTTCGACGTCAACTGAAACTGCACTTGTACATTCATCAAGAATGGCAAATTGAGGTTTGTTATAGAATAATCTTGCCATCTGAAATCGAAATATTCAAATTCATTTTGCTTTTTTAATCAACAAAACAACGCCTACAGCAATTCGTTGTTTTTCGCCACCTGAAAGTACGTCCATCCAATCTTGTACGCCATCGAGACCGCCTTCTCGTTGAGTTAAATACGTCAATTGAACTTTATCGAGTAGTTCTCGAAGATTTTCATCTTTGATTCCTTTTCGTCGCATATCGCCTTGAGAATCCGGATAAATAATTTGATCACGTAGTGTACCGATTGTCATGTACGGTTTTTGAGGAATGTAAAATAAATGACCACTGCCTGGTTTCGTCAATGTTCCACTCGCAATTGGCCATAACTGAATACAAAAAAAGAATAGATTGAGATGATAAACGGGGGAGTTTTTACTTCGCCAATTGTTCGAAATAAGCTCGATTTACCACAACCGTTCGGTCCAACGACAATGACATTTTGACCTGATCGAACAGTGAAATTCAAATTCTCGATTAAAACATCTCCGTTCGGTGTCATCAGTTTGACATTTTCAAATCTACAAATCGATTGAATTTGACATTTTTTCTTCTTGAATTTCATTTACTTAATAATTCCATCTTGAGTTCGAATATAACTTTCGTCATTTCGATTGTCAATCGTCGTATTATTAATACCTTTTCGAACGTAATGTCCTCGATTAACATCCGAAAGTACACCGATTAGATCAGTAACACGAGTTGTAAAACTAAAAACAATCCTCACTTTCCTTCTCTCAACACTCTCACGATTCTTACCCAGCTAATTTCGTCAACTCTCTTCCAGCAAGTACCTAAAACAAAACAATCATTTCCTTTCTTCCCCAATCTCCTGTCTTTCTTTACCAATCGACCAACAGCTACAAACAAAAACCAATCAAATTCGAACTCGAAACAAAATCAATTCTACCTTCAGCAAGTCGCATCAGCATTCGACCGGATGAATAATAATCCTAGAATGCAAAACGGCCCTTTTTTCTCTTCGAATCAAACTGAATTTCTACTTCGAGAATTTGATTGTAAGTGCTGTTAGCATGACGAGTATTCATCGGGTCTAAAAACGGTCGACTAACGACATAATATCCAACGCAAGTTGACATATCTAAAATTTTCGAAATGA
>Ga0209960_1003805_pt1 | contig 12409 bp, 10 predicted proteins | sample ThiBiot_500_plan_2_FD_183947 | JGI IMG/M metagenome (GOLD analysis project Ga0209960, IMG submission 183947) | Wastewater bioreactor microbial communities from Cape Town, South Africa - Thiocy_expt_500_plan (SPAdes) | ecosystem: Engineered > Bioreactor > Thiocyanate-remediating >... | reverse complement strand
TTGGCAACAGCAAATAAGGGGGCGGTGGCTTTATTCACACTCACATCAGTTGCTTGTGCTGACAGCATAACCGCGATTAATAATTCAAAAGGGGAGTGATAAATCAATTCCGTTGTTGGATGAGGATTTTGCGCTTGGAAACGCTGAAAAATCTCAAAAATCTTTTTTTTATTCATTGTTCCGTTTCGCCTGAACTCGTGCTAAAGCCAGGGCGATGTAATCTTGTTTTGCTTTAATATCATCCTGAACCTGATTTTGATCTTTCGCCAGAAGTCTTTTTTCACGATAAGCCTGTTGTTGCGCATGTTCTTCCCGTAAACTGCGCGCTTTTTTTTGCTGAAATTGTCGACGCGCACGCTCTTTATCATAGTTTACCTGGGGTATTTCGACCATTTCTATACAGTCTACAGGACAAGGTTCGACACAAAGTCCGCAACCGGTACATTCATGGGAAAGGATGCTGTGCATTAATTTCGCACTACCCATAATGGCATCAACCGGGCACGCTTTAATGCATTTGGTACAACCAATACACTCTGCTTCACGAATTACCGCGACCGAGGGTGCTCGCGTATTCGCCGCCATTTCCTGAAACCAGGGTTCGGGATTTATATCCAAGCAGCTACCCAAAGCCTTTAAGGTAGCAACTCCGCCTGGTGGGCACTGGTTAATAAGAGCGGTGCCTTGCACCAAAGCCTCAGCATAGGGCAAGCAACCCGAAAATCCACATTCGCCACATTGAGTTTGTGGTAGTAAGGCATCTACTTCTTTAACTGTGGGCATGACTCACCTGTTGTGATTCTGCGAGCATAGCTTTAATCTTTTCCGGATCCACACGTACCATCAGTGGTTGAAAGGTATTAATTTTGTGGTTTACTAGTGGGTTTGCCACCGCCGACCAGGTTAAGGGTTCGATTTGTAGAAACTCTTCTGCGGCCTGAGCCATCATCGGCAGCACGGGTTTTAAATAAATCATCAGTACCCGAAACAAATTTATTCCCATGGTACAAATGGCTTGAACCTCATCCTGGCGTCCTTCTTCCTTAGCCAGAACCCAGGGTTTTTGTGCATCAATGTATTGATTTACTTTGTCCGCGCCTTCCATAATCAGACGGATTGCTCGGGCATAATCTCGCTGGATATAAGCCTCGGTAATCGTGGGTTGTAGCCCTATTAGTTCTTGAAATAATTCTGGCGCCGCAAGCACGGGGCTTAGATGATTTTCAAAACGCTTATTAATAAAGCCTGCACAACGGCTGGCAATATTGACTATTTTGCCCACTAAATCAGCATTGATACGTTGCGTAAAATCATCAAAATTTAGATCTAAATCATCCACGCGGCCATTGAGTTTCGCAGCAAAATAATAGCGTAAGTATTCTGGATGCAAATGGTTTAAATAGGTTCGTGCTTCTAGAAAAGTACCTCGAGATTTGGACATTTTTTGTCCGTTCACAGTTAGGAAACCATGGGTAAATACGGACGTAGGGGTACGATGACCACTGGCTGCAAGCATTGCAGGCCAAAAGAGGGCATGGAAGTATACAATATCTTTACCGACAAAATGATATAATTCTGCGGTAGAATCCTTATCCCAGAATTCGGCAAAAGACCGATTATTTTCCTGACAGTATTTCATGAAGCTGGCCATATAGCCAATGGGCGCATCAAGCCACACGTAGAAAAACTTATCTATGGTACCGGGAATTGGGAAGCCAAAATAAGGGGCATCCCGCGAAATATCCCATGGTTTTAATCCTGCTTCAAACCACTCGTCTAATTTGTTCGCCACTTCGGTTTGTAGATGCCCATTACGGGTCCATTCCCGTAATAAAGGCTCCAGTCGGGGTAGATCAAAGAAGTAATGCTCTGAGTCCTTTTCGATGGGTTTTGCGCCAGATATGGCGGATACGGCATTGATTAAGTCCGTTGGGGCATAGGTTGCACCACAGGATTCGCAATTATCGCCATATTGGTCGTGAGCACCGCATTTAGGACAGGTTCCTTTGACATAACGGTCCGGAAGAAACATTTCCTTGACTGGATCGTATGCTTGGCGAATGGTTTTTTTGATGATGTAACCCTGTTCGTTTAATTGGTTATAAATATACGCCGCTAATTCGCGATTTTCGGGGCTATGGGTCGTGTGATAACAATCATAAGCAATGGCAAATGCGGCAAAATCTTGCTCATGACTTGCTTTAATCTGGCTGGTAAGTTCTTCAGGGCTTATCCCTAACTGCTCCGCTTTAAGCATAATCGGCGTGCCATGCGCATCATCACCACAAACACTCAAACAATCAATACCCAACATTTTATGCGTACGTACCCAAATATCGGTTTGAACATGCTCCACCAGATGCCCCAAATGCAAATGGCCATTGGCATAAGGCAAAGCGCTGGTTACAAGCATCTTACGAGATTGCGGAGAATGAAGATCATCAGTCATTATGGGGTAACTCCTGCGCAGTTAAGAAGTATGTTGAATTATTAAGCGGGGAATTATACCTGAATTAATTAGATTTTGCTGTAGGATTGATTAGGGGGATGTGAAATAAAGAGACATGTGGACATGTCTCTTTATTAATCCTGCTTTATTGATTCATTGTAGGTGTGCTGACTACTTGGGGTGAAGTTGGAGGTAAAACGTTAGTATTATTAGTGTCACCCTGTCCAGCATGAAGCGCAGTGTATGAAGCAGGACTATATTGTTGACGTGAAACCTCAAAAGGCACTCCTTCATCAACTGGACCGCCCAACCCTTGAGTGATCGTGCGATGAGATCCTGGTACTACAGTAGCTGCTGTTGATGAAGCAACATGTGGCTCAGGCAGATTGCCTACTGAACGGATACAGCCTTTGATACTATTCACAATCCCTTTAACTACACCCGCAATAATGTTCGCTGCAGTGACTGCCGTAGCGATGACAGCAGCAGACAAGCCGATCTGTGCTAATACACTTGCACCGGCAATCGCGCCAATAGAAACACCAAACACGGAAACCCCTGCAACTGCAGCCAAAGCAGCTGGCCATAGGAATAAAGTTAAAGCTGCAGCGCCAGCAACGAATAAAGAAGACCAAAACCAAATGCCTGCGCCCATCCGGTTGTTGTACATGAAAGAAGAAATGGCACTACCGAGCCATTGGACACCATTCGCTATAAGCCCCAAAAGTCCGGGTCTTTGTTTGACAGGGATTCGAACCTCAACGCCATTCGTGTTTTCGACATATTTGGAATATGTATGAGGTCTTCTATCCCATTTTGTATACGTACCTTGAAATTCACCTTCTTTTTGTTCACGCTCATAACCAAACAGTAAATCCGTGATTTTACTTAAAAGAATCCCCGGTCCCTTAAGTGTTTTTTCTGCTACATTTTTAAATGATAATGCCATTATTTACTCCATAAGTTAGTAAAGGCGGAATCATAGCAATGATTTTCGCCTTCGTGAACCAAAAATGGTCATATTGTTGTAACAAAACTGTAAAGGACCCGTCAAGATACTAAAATAGTTACTAAAGATTATGAACTTACATAACGGGTTGGATCAGAAATGCCTGCTCCAAAAAATCCTTGCTTACGAAAGCTACAGCTATCACATACCCGGCAGGCACGCCCTTCTTCATCAGCTTGATAGCAGGAAATGGTCATGCCATAGTCCACACCCAATTTAATCCCGAGTTCGATGGTTTGGATTTTACTCAGGTGTTGCAAAGGGGCATGCACAGTAAATAAGTCACCCTCAACCCCCGCTTTAGTTGCGAGATTAGCCATTTGGGTAAAGGCATCTATAAACTCGGGACGGCAATCGGGGTAGTGGGAATAGTCTATGGAGCTGACGCCGATAAAAATATCACGGGCTCCTACAGATTCAGCCAATCCCAACGCCATGGCCAAAAAAATGGTATTGCGTGCTGGGACATAGGTAACGGGAATCTGCGTGTCGCTATTGTACGCGGGGACTTCAATTTGAGTATTCGTCAGGGCGTTATTACGAAATAAACCAGTATCTATTTGGGTGATAAAATGCTCAGTCACTGCAAAGTGGGAGGCGATGCGTTTGGCAGCCTGTAATTCAACGCTGTGGCGTTGGCCGTATGCGAAACTGAGTGCATAACAGGAAAATCCTTGGGCTTGCGCAAAGGCCAGACAGGTCGTAGAGTCTAGGCCACCAGATAATAACACCACGGCTTTTTTCATATAGTCTTCAATCTGATTGTTAGAAAGACATTATCTCATATTTAACTCAATCCATGAACTAACCATGGATGTCAGAATAATTTCAATCTGGAGTAGGCCAAGTTCGCTGAAATTCAAGAAAAATTGTAGCTTAAAATGGTTGAAGCATTCAGTACGGAGGAATTTAAAACCATTATCGGGCAGTAGTTTGGTAACTTTGCAAAATTTAGTATCGAATATGTAAAATTTTCACTGATTAACTTGTATACAAAATTAGTGCTATGTTATAAAAAAGCACACTATTCTCGAAGCCTTAAATGTTTCGGGCGAGTCGCCATTTAAATTACTAACACTGAGGTGACCTATGTCTTCAAGTAGCGCAATTTTGCATCAATACATTCGGGAACAATTGTCCGGAAATAACGATGATAAACGCTCCTTGATCGACCGCCTGTTTCATGAAGAACGTAGAAGCGATAGTGGCGACCTCCAAATGGAACTTGATTTTTATTTGGCGCGTTTGGACAATGTCGATCCGGTGTTATTCCCTTATATGAGTCTAGAGCGACGGCATCAGCTAGATATGGACTTGAGAATTACCGAATTAATTTTGAATGCGCAATTGCAGTGGGAAGTGGAACATCAAAAAAAAGAAAATATCAAAACATACATGGAGCATATCGCGCGGTGTCGAAATTTTCATCGACAATTAAACCAAGAATCAAGCGTGCTTCGCGAGTGGACTCCTGTTGCTTTTTTAATGCGCAATGTTGCGTATGAATTTGTTCAGGAAATGGTCAGGCTTCCCGATGTAAAAAGTAAAGACATCATCGGTTTTATGAGTGCATTAAACCAAAAACGGTTATACTGGGTCTGGGGTTCTTCGTTTATTAAAACCGCGCTCAGTGTTATTCCTGAAAGCTTTTATAACTCCCAACAAGCCGGGAATATTGTTAAAGTTCCAGACCCTTACACCGGCGCCCTGAGTTGGGGTTTATACTATTTTCGATTTTCGATCAATTTATTTTTGTTAATAAAACATACGATTAAAGGAGATCATCTCAGCGCACAAGAGCAGTCGCTGACTGTAGGGCAGCGATTTAGAACCCAATGGGCGCAACGAAAATTCACGTTGTTGAATGACTCCATTTGGGGCACTGCCAATTTATTATGCTATTTCTGGCTGACCGGTAAAACTATTCTCGGCACGGCAGGGGATGCGGTGACCGTCGGGTTATTAATTTTCGATACGATTGTGGCTTTTTGGGATCATGCTGAGCAACAAACACAATATTATGCTCAGCAGCATGAGCTTGAAGCGCAAATAGAAAACTGCAAGCGAAGTATTGAAGAAGAAGGTGAAAATAGTAAGCATCGATATCACCTAGCAAGCCTTGAGCACTCACTGGCACAGTTGAAAAAGAACTGGCAGTTCCAAAAATTAGCGCTTTACAACTCCATGATTTACGCCGTGACTTTAACTGCGGCATTTGTTGTCATGACGCTACCTTTTTTACCCATCGCGGCAACCATATCATTTACTCTCGGTGTTGTAGGGGCGGTTTTGTGCTTTGCTTTGACTCTTTTAAATAATGCCTTTAAAGGAGGCATTGAACTTTATAAAGCGCAGGATGCTGAAAAAGACATCATCTTGCAATTAGGGCAATTCAACAAACAATGGAGCGCGACCCCTAAGGAAAATTTAATCGAGCGAAAATTCCTGTATCTGGAGTTTAAAAAAGGTTATGCACAAACACTGTATCAACAACAGGTGGTGCATTATCAGACCGCGCATTTGATTCGTTCGATCATCATTGAAGCGTTGGTTCCATCCATTTTTCTTTCATGTACACTCTTTTTGCCATTCAGCATTAGTTTGGCAGCTATGGGGGCCGCAATTGGCTTAGCAATTGCCACCAACATGCTGATTAATAAACTGTTGCAACCGAATGAAGATATAAAAAAACTTCCGCAAGTATTTGATGACGCTGAATTTGCTAAGTTCGAACAAGAAATGAAGGACCAAAATTTTCTTAAATCCGCAGCAACACCGCAAGAGGAGCATGCGAAAGAAAGAAGACCGATAGATTATAAAAAGGTCCATGGGTTTTTTAACAAGCAAGTGGTTGATAAGAGTCGAAATAGTTCCAGACCGAGTGGCAATGAGCGAGAGCCATTATTAGATGGTTCAGCGCCATTGGATGAATCGACTCCCGGACATTCTTAGTAGACACTATTCTTCTCTAGGGTATAATGGTGGCATCTTTTGGTTAGGATGACCGCCATGAAATTTCTAATGTGTGCCCTTTTTTTCCTCTGCTCCTCTCATGCGTTTACGCAATCGGAAACCAATTGTGATTTTACTCCGGGAATTTATGATTCCAACGTTTTGGCCTTAAGTTGGCAACCCGGGTTTTGCCAGACTTATGGTTATGAGGCGGGGAAACCGGAATGCCTCCATCTGGCGCAAAAATCGTACGCCGCCCAGCATCTGGTATTACATGGCTTATGGCCCAATCAGAAAGCCTGCGGGCAAAGTTATGGATATTGTGGGGTCGTACCGCAAGGTTACCACTGTAATTACCCCGAGGTACCCTTATCAACCAAGGTGGCAACAGCACTGCACGAGTTGATGCCAAGCTTTCATTTTGGTAGTTGTCTGGAACGTCATGAGTGGAATAAACATGGCAGTTGTCAAAATTTAAATGCCGATGCTTATTTTACCCTGGCAATGCGCTTAGCTCGCGAGGTCGATGAGTCACCTTTCGGGGTCTTTTTAACGCGAAATCGTGGTAAAAATGTGTCACTCACCGCGTTACATCAGGCCATAGTCGATACGGTTGGGGTGGATTATGCAAAAACGTTTTATCTGGGTTGCAAAAATAGCACGCTGGTTGACGTATACATTGAACTCCCGGCAATTATTGATGAGGATGAACCCCTGTTATCGCTCATTAAACGAGGCCCGAACTATCCGCGTCGCGATAGTTGCCCACGTAATGTCAAGATTTCCAACTTCTCACGCGAGATGAATCTCTCTATGTTTTAAGTTGATGATTTAGCATAATTCTGCCTTGCACATTCACGCGACTTCCTCTAATGTAGGGGCATTATCTTTAGAGGAATCAACAAATTATGGTAAAGCAATGTTCAATTGTTTTGGTACTGGCTTGTATGCTGATGTCCTGTGTACACCATCGACCCAAACCGCAACCCATTGATACTTTACCCGCTAAACGTATTACGCAAAATCGCGCCTTAGACTCGTTTAATTATGTCGATGTTCAAGGACGCATCAATGTCACTTTACATACCGGTTATCGTCAACCGCGTTTGATTTTGCGCGGTGATACGCGCGATCTGGCACAACTTAAAGTCCAGATGCGCGGTCAAACCCTTGAGCTTATCCTGGGGAAAGGATTTCCACATCATGGACCTATTCATGCCGATATCCACAGTCACTATTTAAATGGTTTTAAATATGATGGCTATGGCAGTATTAATGGGCCTAATTTGCATACGAGTGCAATCAATCTGGATATTACCAATGATGGGGCTACCCGTTTAAGTGGAATACTCGGCGTGCAGAGTCTGCGGTTGGCGGGCAAGGGCTTTACCAGTATCAACGGTCTATCCAGTAATCATTTACAACTTTATTTAAAAGGAAGTCCCAAAGTACAATTAACGGGGAAAGCCAATATCAGCAATGTGGTTATGGGTGGCAATACCTGGTTTAGCTTCTATTGGTTAAAAAGTGATACGATGGTGGTGCGGGCAAAAGATAGGGCACGCATTCAATTTGCCGGTACAGTCAACCGTCTGGATGTAGAACTTTGGGGACGAGCGCAGTTTAAAGGACGCTATTTGCGGGCGCAACGTAGTTTTGTTAAAACCCACGATCGGGCTGTGGCTGAAATATCTGCGGTGAATCATCAAAGCAACTTAGCAACCGATGCCAGCGATATTTACTATTTTAATTTAGCCAATACCCGAGCTGACTTTATGGCTTACAATGGATCCGTATTGGATATGCGGGAATGGGATCGCATCAATTATCGCGATTTCGACCGGTACAACAAGCAGTTCCCCTAAAAAATAAGAAGCCGTAAGATACGGCTTCTTAAGAGAATTGGTTCATGCAGTCAACAATTTCGGTTAAATCACCATCAAGTGTTAGGACATGGGCACTATGATTAAGCCAATGAATGGTAGTATTTGCATCATCGGCAAATAGCTCGGCAACATGCTGCGAGGAGACAACCAAATCATGGCGCCCCAAAAATAGTTCTGTCGGTGCAGTGAATGGTTGATGCTGGTAATTAAGAATTAATTGGAATAGTTCGATGACACTGGCAATAGGTAGGCGTCTGTAGGAAATTTCTTCATGTCCAGGCTGCATGATACTACCCGCGGAACCACGTAATTCACGAAAACCCAAGAAATACAGCGTTTGTGCAAGCTTAAGATAAGCGCGTTCATTCATGCATAGTTTTAATGCGGGAGCAAACAGGAAAATTCGATTAAAATGAAATTCTTTAGCAAGTAAGCTTGCCAATAATCCACCCAAAGATAAACCTGCAATATCAACGTGTTCATATTCATTGAGTAACGCTGTAGCCTGCTCTCGCCCGCAGTCGAGCCATTCCTGTGCTGTTGCCTGGTGCATCTCCTGGATACTGCTTCCATGGCCGGGTAGATTGGGGCAAAAAATAGCATCGTAGTTTTTTAGTTGTGGCACGAGGCAGCGATATACTGCAGCAGAAGAAGTAAAACCGTGCAGCAGCAAGAGCGCTCGGCGTTTAGTGGTGCTGACTTGTTGAATAGGCAAGATTAACGAGTAATCAGAATCCGCCAAGTCGCGAACTTGCTGTTGTTGAAACATATAACGAAAATCATTCTTATTCATGGTTCACCATCTGCAAAAAAATTGTAAAAATTTTCATTTGCGATACCTGTAACGTTCTATTCTTGGTATGATTTTTAACATGGAACGGGTGGATGTACCACTGTTGAAAGCCTATTTATTCAATGAGCCTGCTAAGCATAGTCAATTACTGACTATTATATTAGCAGTGTGCTATCTTTAAAGTAATAAAGTTCTTGTGAGGTCGAGCGATGAGCAGCAATGAAAACAATGTAAACACCCCTGATAATGACGACGATCCCCTGCTGTATGTGCGCAATTTATTTGACGAACAAGAGGAATTAACTCCTGAGGCGGAGGCCGCTCCTGAGGCTCAAGCAGAAGAACCAGAGGCCGAAGCTAAAAATTCAGCTGCCCCCAAGCCTGCTAATACTGATGCTCCAAAACCCGAAAAAGCAAGTGGTAAAGGGAAACAAAATAAAGATCCAATGCAGGATTTAGTGGATGAACTTGACCAGTTTGTTAAAGAAATTAACGAGGATGTCACTGGCTTATTCAAAAAAGCAGGTCAGAAAATTTGGGATAAAATTGAACCAACTGAGCCCATGCAAAAGCTAAAAGCAGGTTTGAATGAAGCCAAAGAGTTCATGGAAAACAAAACTGGGCTTGATTTTGATTCGGCCAAAGGATTTGTGGGCAGCATCATGAAAAAAATTGGCGATTCGTTTGCGCAATTAAAAGACGATATTGAGGCGAAGATGCAAGCAAAATCAGCCCCCAATAACGATAAGTCCGATGAAAATTTAGATGAAAACGACCAGTTAGCCGATAGTGACTTAGATACGGAACAAACTTTATTAGCCGGAGAAGATGCTGAACCTGAGGCAGATACCGACTTATTAGCGGATGCGGGTATGGATGCTCAAGAAGACGATGCCACCGTGAAGATGGAAGCAGGAGAGGACAGTGCGGAATCGGATTTGGTAAAAGCCTTTGGTGAAAAAGTGTTTGATGATCTATTGGAAAATGATAAGAATGTGACTTCTACGTCTAAACCTGAACAACCCAGTAAAGGTCAAGATCTAGAGAACGAACAAACTTCTGGTATGGGTATGAGTACCTAGAATAATTCGGTGTCGTTACGAAAGCGCTATAAGATTCCCTCTCCCCATGCAAGGCATAAGGGAGAGGGTGCGAGTGAGGTTAATAACAATCGTGGCGGCGATTGGTATTAACGCTCCATTAATTTATGCGGCAAGCTCTCAATGCGACCGGCTTGAGTCACGAGGACATAGTTCAATTTACGTTGTAGTTCACTTATTGTGTCTGCACCTGCATAAGTTAACCCAGAGCGTAAGCCGCCAACGATATCCCCAATGATTGCATCTGGGTTTTCTTTAAAAGCGACCTCTGTAGCCACGCCTTCAGCAGTTTTCCATTCATGCATTTGCCCAAGAAAATCTTCTTGCGCTTCTTTGGAAGCCATACCGCGATAACGTTTTACCTTAGTGCCATCCGCTTTCGTGATGACCTCGCCTGGAGTAGGCTCTGTGCCCGCAAGCATTCCACCAATCATGACAAAATCAGCCCCGAACGCGAGTGCCTTAACAATATCGCCTGAGGTTTTAATGCCCCCATCTGCCACAATTGAGCGGTCTGTACGAGAACAGTCTTGGATACACGTAAGCATCGGGATACCAAAACCTGTTTTGATGCGCGTGCTGCAGACAGAACCGCCACCAATACCTGCTTTGATGATATCAGCACCGCATGAGGCTAAATAATCTGCGCCGGCATACGTGGCTACATTTCCCGCCATAATGCATCGATCCTGGAGTAATTGACGCAAGCTTTTCAGAGTTTTACCCACATATTTAGCATGTGCATGGGCTACGTCCACACAGAAGTACTCAGCCCCCGCATCGCGTAATGCCTCAGCACGCTCCAACTCAGCAGCGGTACAGCCAATGGAGACGAAAACTTTACCGGTACATTTTTTAAATTCCTGAATATTTTGTTCCACACTCATGAAGCGATGTAATGCACCAATTGCTCCCTTGCTGGACATAAAATTTGCCATACCACTTTCGGTAATCGTATCCATGTTGGAGCTTATCACTGGGAGTTCCAGGGTTAATTTGCCCAAGCGGTCGGTACTGCTGGTATCGACCACCCGGCGGGATTCGTGATGGTTATAGGCGGGGACAAGTAGAACATCATCAAATGTGATGGCTTGATCAGTCATGGTGCATCCTCGTAAAACGCATACTATAAATGTTCTGCTGCATAAAATGCAAGTCTTGAACGCTCACCCCGTGATAAGCTCATATGGGCGCTATGCTCCCAATGTTTAAATCGGTCTACCGCAAAGGTTAAACCCGAGGTGGTTTCGGTTAAATAGGGGGTGTCAATTTGTTTGATATCCCCTAAGCAAATAATTTTAGTCCCAGGGCCTGCGCGAGTGACCAGAGTTTTAATTTGTTTCGCAGTCAAGTTTTGCGCTTCGTCAATAATAATATACCGATTCAGAAAGGTCCGACCGCGCATAAAGTTTAAGGAGCGAATTTTTATTTTATTTTGCAACAGATCTTGGGTTGCTCCGCGTCCAAAACTGCCACCGGTCTGGGAGCTATGTAACACTTCCAGGTTATCCATTAATGCCCCCATCCAGGGCGTCATTTTTTCTTCTTCCGTACCGGGCAGAAAGCCAATATCTTCACCCACAGGAATCGTGACGCGGGTCATTAAAATTTCGTTGTAACGATTTTGTTCTAATACCTGAGTCAGGCCTGCGGCAATCGTCAATAAAGTTTTACCGGTACCGGCTGGACCTTGTAAGGTCACAAAATCAATATCAGGATCCAAAAGCAAATTTAGAGAAAAATTTTGTTCGCGATTTTTCGCAGTGATGCCCCATACCGAATGCTTGGGTTGAGTATAATCACGCACCAATTGTAGTATGGCTTGATTTTTATCAATATTTTTTACAATTGCCTGAAAACTATCATCCTCGGTGCTGATGCAATCATTCGGGTTCCAATGGTTAATCAGTGGACCCGTTACTTTATAAAATGTTTTACCACTCTCTTGCCAGGAACCCATGTCTTTCGCGTGTGTATCCCAAAAGTTATTTTCTATAATATGGAGGCCACGATGTAGGAGGCTTACGTCATGTAAAACCTGATCGTTATAATAATCTTCAGCAGTGATTCCCAAAATACCTGCTTTGATACGCAAATTTATATCTTTAGAGATGATGATTACTTCTTTGCTTCCCTGATATTTTTTTTGTAAGCCAAGAGCTGTGGCAAGAATCGTATTATCTACTTTATGCCCTGGAAGGCTACTAGGGACCGCTTCTC
>Ga0209960_1003803_pt1 | contig 12411 bp, 16 predicted proteins | sample ThiBiot_500_plan_2_FD_183947 | JGI IMG/M metagenome (GOLD analysis project Ga0209960, IMG submission 183947) | Wastewater bioreactor microbial communities from Cape Town, South Africa - Thiocy_expt_500_plan (SPAdes) | ecosystem: Engineered > Bioreactor > Thiocyanate-remediating >... | reverse complement strand
AAAAAAAAAAAAAAAAAAAAAAAAAAAAAAAAAAAAAAAAAAAAAAAACAGGTCTAATTGATTCCCACTCCTTTCTAATAGAATCTGAGTATCTATCAAGGAAATAGGATACATCAGCTTTCACATGTGCAGGTTTACTTTCTCCAAGTTTTGGTTTTGCAATTTCAATAATAGAAAATTCTTGAATAGGGACTCCCATTTTTGCCCAACCTTTTTATTATTTAATAATTTAATTTTTAGGATTTTTTGTATTATTTTGGAAAATTTTGGATAGGATTAATTATTAAATTACCTCTAAACTCAGTTGTTCCATCAAGAGTCATTCTTGGAGCAAGTCTTCTAATAATATCTTCAACATCACCCTTGATCTCATAATTAGATTCTAAACGATATAAATTGAAATTTCTAAGGAGATAATCATGCATTGTTAAAAATTGAAGATTAAGTTTTGGAAGAGCTAAACAGTGATCTCCAGAATAATACTCTGTTTTAACAACAGCATCATCCCACAATACAAGCTTTGTTTAAAAAAAAAATATTTTTTTTTCAATTTACGTTTGATTTTTTTTTAAAAAAAAGTTTGTTACCTCAGTTGGATATAAAGACATATTATTTATTGCATCAATTTGTGAAGTACGTTTTTCATATTTGGTAATTAAGGCTTCAATAAGAAATTCACGAGAATAGGGTGTATCAAAAATACTTGTTGTTCTGAAAAAATGGTGAAGTTTTAAAAAAAGAAAGAAAGAAAAAAAACAAAGAAAGAAAAGGGAAAAACCTAAGGTCAAGAGTGGAAGATAATTCAAGAAGTTTTTCGGTTGATAATAATTCAAAATTTTGTTTCAAATTTGGTCTAGTTTCAATTCCAGCAAGATGGCTTAGTGCAAAACTTAAAAGTTCAGGTTGGAAATCTTTGAAAGCAATTTTTTGTAAATCCATGAGTTCAGTTGCGTGCTATAATTTCAAATATTTTTGGAGTCAATAAATTAGATTAGAATAATGGAAAAAAAAAAAATAGGGAGGTTTTCTTACTCTTTCACTCATTTCAATTTTTGTCAAAGGTTGACCTGTATGATCGTTAACTTCAAAATGTGAATAAAATGTGAGTATTTCAAAAAGATCTTTGAACAAAGTTCCTTCTTTTCGTTTGATTAAATTGGAATTTCTATTCAAGAGATTCAATTAGATACATTTGAATCGTGATTTTTTTTTTTGAAAAAAAAAAGAGCAATGAATGTATTTGAACATACCTACAAAATAATACAACTTGATGATCATCTAGAAGTGTATTAAAATATCTCCTGGTAGGAGGTTGACCTAATTTTATTAATAAAAGCAAAGAAAGTAAATATTAATTCAGGAAAAAGAAAAAATGGATAAATAAATAGTTACCTTCAAGATCAATTAAAAGTTCAAGAAATCTATCACAATATCGTACAGTATGAATTGGAATATCTTCAGTTAAAGGAATTGAATTCAAAATTGACAAAGAGGTTTTGAGAAGTGTTGAAAGGAAAGTTCTTTCAAACAATAACTCCTTTTTTTTCTTGTCATCACTACATCCAACAAAATAAAATAGTTATTGATAGGTTTGTCGATTTGAAATAAAAATAAAAAATGATACGCAGAAGCAAATTGTTTCTCCAAATGTTTCCAATGACGTTTTATTTTGCTATAAATTTTAAATTCCTTTTCTCTACGTCCTTCAAGCAAACAAGACTTTTTAAAAAAAATTGAAATTAGAAAAAAAAAAAAAGAAGTTTGAATTAAAATTTTGAATTAAATTAAATAAAAACCCAGATTGATGGAGAGACTAATTTAAGGCATTCTTGTCTAACTAATTCATTTTCTAAACTTTGAAAACTATTTATCAGGAAAATCAAAACATATTCACGAGTTTGGACTGAAAGAGTTTCATCACTATGAAATAAAGTAAAAAATAGTTGAAAAAAGAAAAAAAGAAAAAGAAAAAAAAAAAAGAAAAAAGTCAAAAGAAATACATTGCAGCCTCTAAGACTCTCATGAAAAATGAAGGAAATTTCTCGGGTTGACTTTGAAAACAATCCCATGCTGGAACTCTTTTTTTTTCATTTAATTTATTCATTTTTATTTTAAAAGGTTCCAAAAAATAAAGAGAAAATTCAAATAAAACCTTTCTCGAAATTTTTCATTTGTCATTAAAATAATAGATAAAAGATGTTCAATGGAAGATTTTTCATGATCAAAGAATGGCCAAAGGTACCTAAAACAAATCCATTAATTAAAATCTCTTCTCACTCACAAACAAAATATATATTTAAAAAAAAAAAAGTAAAAATTAAAAAAAAAAAAAAAAAAAAATACTTTTCAAGATAATGACTAAATTCTAACAACATAATCCTAGAAAAAGCAAATTGACTTGCTTGGATTTCATTATAAATTTGAAGAACGAGATCACTTGAAAACTTTGGTTTCTCAACATTCCTCCAATTCTCATTTGCAATCTTTGTCAACGGATCTGACTCTATTTCTTGAATAGTTGGACTAAACAAAGCTCTTTTCCTAACCTCACCCGTTCCTACTTGACTTTGATGATGGATCTTTGATTTCTTCCTCTCTTGTTCAACTCCATTCTCACGTCGGGCTAACGAATAATAACAATTAAACCGCATAAAAAATTTTCAAAATTGACAAAAAAAAAATTGAGTTTTTTTTTTTCAAAATCATAAAAGTTCCCACAATTTTGGATTCAAAAGAAAGAGGGAAAAAAAGAAGAACAAGAATAAAAAGAGTCAAAAAGAACGATGATTAGATATCATTTGAAATAAAAAATGAAAATAAAACGATGAGATTAGAAGATCAAAGAGTGAGCGGGTAAAAAAGTGAGAAGAAGAGTCTTACTATTCGCCATGTTTTTTTTTTTTTTTTTACTTAAAAAAAAAAAAAAAAAAAAAAAAAAAAAAAAAAATTCAAAAAACAAAAAAATCAAAACAGTTCCACTAATTGATGTCGATGTCTGTCTTAGATCTCGTCAATATCCTTCAAGGCACAGATAGTTGTGAAGCTTTTTCCAATGGTAACACCTTACCACTTCATGCCAGACCTCATGGACTTGCACATTGGACTGTAAATACAAGCACAAACACGACATGGTTGTTCTCTCCTCATGTCAACAAACTTCATTCAATGAGATTGACTCACCAACCTTCACCTTGGATGAATGATTATGCACCTTTATGTGTAATGCCTGTGACTTCAAATCCAATGGTGAAGAAGGATAAAGTTGAAAAGGAGTCAGTTTCGTTGGATGATTTACCTATTCCTGTTACACCTGAGAAGAGAGTTTCAACATTCCCTCCCCATTTAACAAAATTCGCTCCTCATTGTTTTGAGACGTTTTTAATGAGATGGAGAATTCAGATGCAATTCACACCAACAGAAAGATGTGGTGTTTTTAAGTTCAAGTTTCCTGCGAATAAGAATTGTTGGGTTGTGATTGATTCAATCAAAAGTCTATCATCAGTTTCATTTCAATCAGATTCAAACATCGTTTCTGGATACACAACAATGAACCACGGAGGAGTTCCTGAAAATTTCAAAGGATACTTTGCTATCATGACAAATTCAAAAATTGTTAATTTTGGTGCTTTTTCAGATTCAGAGGGTTTCCCATCTGTTCTTGAGAAAACAGGAGATCACATTGGATGTTATATTGGATTTGGGGCTGAGGATAAAGAGAGAGTTATTGAAATCAAAGTTGGAACATCATTTATTAGTGTCGATCAAGCAATTCGAAATATTAATTATGAAGTTGGAGATTTATCATTTGAACAAGTTGTTGATGAAGGAAGAAAAACTTGGGAAACATTACTTAACCGAATTGAAATTGAAGGAGGAACTGAAAAACAACAAAAGACTTTTTATACAAGTTTATATCGATCATTATTATTCCCTCGTAAATTTTATGAATATAATGAATCAAAAACTCCAATTCATTACAGTCCTTACACTGGAAATATTCATTCCGGATTTCTTTATGCTGATAATGGTTTTTGGGATACGTATCGAACAGTTTATCCATTTTTATCACTAGTTTATCCTGAGATATGCGAGGAAATAATCCAAGGTTTAGATTTTATATTATTTAATTTTACTTCTACTTCTACTTGTTTTCTTTTTTCTTTTTCTTTTATTAATGACAATCAAAAATGAAGTCAAAAATAATCAATTAAGGTTGGGTAGAGGCAGGAAAAGAAGGTGGATGGTTTCCAAAATGGGCAAGTCCTGGTTATAGAGCTTTAATGGTAGGATCACATTCAGATATTATTTTAGCTGATTGTGCGGTTAGAGGAATAAATTTTGATTTAGAAACAGCTTATGAAATATCCAAAAAAAATGGAACATTACAAGGAGATACACATGGAAATTTTGGAAGAGAAGGAATTCTTGATTATATTGACTTGGGATATGTTCCAACAGAAAAACATGATCATGCAGTTTCAAGAACAATTGATTATGCATTAGATGATTTTGGATTGGCTCAAATGGCGAAACTATTAAATAAAGCTGATGATTACAAACTATTTGGAAAAAGAGCTTTAAATTATAAAAATGTATTTGATGAATCTGTAGGATTTATGAGAGGTAAAACAACAGAAGGAAAATGGAGAGAAGATTTTGATGAATTTTCATGGGGTGGAGATTATGTTGAAGGTATTTCTTTTTTTTTTTTTTTTTTTTTTTTTTTTTTTTTTTTTTTTTTTTTTTTTTTTTTTTTTTTTTTTTTCTTCTTCTTCTTTTTTTTCAAAATAAATAAAAAATAAATAAATAAATAAATTCATAAAAGGTTCAGCTTGGCAACATGTCTTTGGAGTTCCTCATGATCCATTAGGACTAATTAATTGTTTTGGAGGAAATGAAAAATTTGTTCAAAAATTAGATCAAATGTTAGAAATGGAACCATATTTTGATATTGGAACATATTGGACAGAAATTCATGAAATGACTGAAATGGCTGTTCAACATTTTGGTATTTCTCTTTTCTATGTTTATTTGTTTTCTTTTTCTTTTTTTTTTTCATTCATTCTTTTTTCAAATAAATTCAATTATAGGACAATATGCTCATAGTAATCAACCTGTTCATCATGTTCTTTACCTTTATACTTGTGCAAAACAACCATGGAAAACTCAAAAGTATGTTCGTAGAGTACTTAATGAACTTTATGGATTTGAACAAAATGGACTTTGTGGAGATGAAGATAATGGAGAAATGTCATGCTGGTATTTATTATCCTCAATGGGATTGTTTCCTTTATCTCCAGGAAATCCATCTTTTATTTTAACTAGTCCATTATTTTCAAAAATTCAAGTTAACCTTCCAAATCAAAAGAAAATTATTATTCAATCAAATAACTATTCTCACGAAAATATCTATATTCAATCTTTTAAGTTAAATCAAGAACCTTACTCAAAATTGTTTGTTTCTCATTCAGATCTTTCTCAAGGTTCACATTTAGTTTTTGAAATGTCTTCAACTCCAAATACTTCCATGGAAATTAAAGATAGTGATCTTCCATATTCATTCTCTAATGAATTTTCAACATCCAATTAAATTAATTTTTTTTTTTGATGTGAAATAAATAAGAACAGAAAAAAAATAAAATTTATAACTTGTAATTCTTCTAGATTTATTCACTTTTTACATTTCTATCTATTTGAATAATTACTCATCTTTTTTTTGCTTTTTTGAAGCTGGCTCATCCCTAGAATTGCCATTATGTTTATGTTGAATTAAAAGACTTGCACTTTTTCGAGAAAGTTGAATCATTAATGCACTAAAGTGAATTTTATTTTTATTTTGTTTAATTTTTATTTCATTTATATTTTTTTTAAAAAAAAATAAAAAAAATCAATAAATTACTCCATAATAACTAAAGCTGCCATTCCTTCAACAATAGCAATTGCTCTAGGTACAACACATGGATCATGTCTTCCTTTTGCAGCTAATTCTCCAGGAGTACCATCATATTGAGAAGTTTGTTGTGATTGACTAATTGTTGCAGGTGGTTTGAAACCAACTCTAAATGTGATACATTCTCCATTTGAAATTCCTCCCTTTTTGAAAAATAAATAAATTAAAATAGATATAAAATAGAAAATAAATAAAAGAATCAAGAGATAAAGAATTACTTGAATTCCTCCAGAATTATTTGATGAAGTTCCAAGACGTCCATTTTTCATGATAAATGGATCATTATGTTTACTTCCTCGAAGTTTAGTTCCTTCAAAACCACTTCCAATTTCAAATCCTTTTGTTGCTGGTATTGATAACATAGCATGAGCCAATTTAGCTTCAAGTTTATCAAATACTGGTTCACCAAGTCCAGTGGGGACATTTCGAATTACACAACTTACTGTTCCTCCAATAGAATCTTGTTCTGATAATACTTCTGCTATTAACTATGAAAAATTAAAATGAGTGAATGAAAAACAATAAAGTAATAAAATAATGAAATAATGAAATAAAGATTAAAATCAAACTTTTTCCATTTCGGTTGCAACATCTTTATCAGGACATCTAACAGGATTTTGATCAACAATTTCTCTTGTAATAGTTTTATGTAGTTCATCATCTTCTTTCATTGCAATATTTCCAACTGAATGAACCCAAGCAATGATTTCAATTTTATATGCTTCATAAAGATATTTTTCGGCAATAGCTCCAGCTGCTACTCTTCCTATATTATTATTATTATTATTATTATTGATTGATTTTATTTCAGAAATAATTAAATTCGTGAAAAAAAAAAAAAACCTATTGTCTCTCTTGCTGATGCTCTTCCTCCTCCAGAAGAAGCTTTGATTCCATATTTTTCAAGATAAGTAAAATCAGCATGAGAAGGTCTTGGAAAAGAATTCATTGATGAATAATCACCAGGTCTTTGATCTTCATTTGGGACAGAAAGTCCAATAGGAGTTCCTAATGTCATTCCATTCTCAGTTCCTGAAAGAATTGTGACTTTATCTTTCTCATCTCTCTTTTTGTTTCATATAATAGAAATCAAAAAAAAAAAAAAAAAAAAAAAAAAAAAAAAAAAAAAAAAAAATATTATTTCTATATAAAAAATAATAATACCTTTGTTGCAACTTTACTTTGGCCAGGTCTTCTTCGAGTTAATTGAGGTTGAATGTCTTCTTCAGTTAATTTCATTCCAGGTGGGACTCCTTCAACTATACATCCAACACCTTTACAATGACTTTCACCAAATGTTGTAACACGAAAGATTGTTCCAAAATTACTCATTTCTTTAACTTCTATTCCTAATAAATAAAAGTTAGCAAATTTTACAAATAAAACAATGAATCAATGAATCAAGCAAGCATCAGTTTCTTAATTGATTAAGAATTTACTTTACTTCCCTGCATTCTTGTTGAAATTTCAAAAAAGTTCAATATGATTCATTAGCAATCAAGTTTCTTAATATTAAATGATGAATTTTTAGTGCTAAAGGATGATATTAATGATATATTTATAATAATATGATTCAATCGAGAGAGAGGTTCGAGTTCAATTCATCAATGAGGGAATGTTGAATGGCTTTGACTTCCCTTATCTTATCTCCAAATATCAACAATGCACACCTTTCCACTTTTTATTAGAAAATTTATTTGAAAAAGGTGGAAAAGTGAAAATCTCCCTAATGTTTTTGTCCATGCTTCTCTTTCCTCTCTTGCCAAAAGAAATTGGCCCAATTTTCGCATTTCCAGAATGAAGTGCCCACAGCAATATTTAGAGGAGGTGAAAACATCTTATGAATATCATCAATTGGTTTTTTTCCAGTTAGCACATCAAAAAACTTATATACAGTTTCACCATCTTCTAAACGTGGAATCTTTTGGGCAATTTTTAAAAAAGTTTTTTCAAATTCAGCATTTCCACAAACTCTTCTGGCAATCCTCTCTGAACTTCTCATCCAATGGACTTCACAACCTTTTAACTTGTAAGATTCGTCTCCTAAAATTATTCCAACAGCTTTACCATGCGCCTGTTCAAAATCCACAGCAAATACTTGTAAATTCGAGAAAGAGAAAGTTGGCACATCCCTTTTTACTATTTTAATAATTGTTTGAAGAGTATCAACATAATCATCAACAGTTTTTCCATTTAGACGGAATCTAGGTCCAGGAACCCACCTTTCAAGCTCTATACAGTAAATAGAGGTATTGATTAATGTTGGTGATTTTTTTTTTTTTTTAATAATTTTTTTCAAAAAACACTTACTAAATTCACTCTCTTCTTTTGTCATTTCTGACTTCTTTGTCCTTCTTCTTCTTTTTTTAGATACTCTTTCACTTCCGCTATCACTTTCAGCATCTGTTTCACTTTGAGAGTCAGGATAACTTGGAAGATCTTGTGAATTTAATGTTTCATATCCATCCTCACTAACGGTATTATTTCTCTCTTTTCTATTCCTTTTTCCTTTGTTTGAACTATTTGAACTGTTTGAGATGTTTATCAATTCTTTGATTCCATTTAAAATTGTGGTTTTCATTTTCTGGAGCTCATCTTTAGTTGCAAGGTCATTCATTGCTGTACCCCAGTCTCTAACTTTATTCTGTAGATCTGTAATTTGAGATTCCATCTTTAAAACACTTCAAATTACTAAATACTCTTCTTTTTAAAAAAAAGTTTGAAATGGGAATCCAATTACACTTCGATTAAGTAATTCCGCTTTAAGTGGTTCAGATCATTTTTTATTAACTCAAAGGTGGGAACTCTCATGCAAGAAATTCCAAATCTTTCTAATTTGTAAATAAAACTTTTTTTTTATTTTTTACAAAAATTTCAGATTGTCGTCTTGATTCTTTCAATTTTTTCTACTTAGCTCGCTTTGAGAAATAGACAAACGCAAATCACTGAAGCGGTAACGAAAATGATTTCAACCAATCTCTCAAAGCCTTCTATCTTTTGTTCAATTTTTTCAAACTTTTGAATTTCCAATTTTATTTACAGCTTTATTGATGTCGATTCTTTGATTTAATAATAATTTTACAATATCAATATGTCCTTCTTGACAAGCATAATCCAAAGGTGTTCTATCACTGTTCTCTTTATCTTGACAATTGGGATTAACATTTCCATCATTAAGTAATTGAATAACAACTTCAATATTTCCTTCTTTACAAGCTGAAAGGAGTTGCTTCTCTAATTCTTTCAATTCCACATCCATTTTGTCGATAGGAGTTGAACCTTTAATTCTAACTAAATTGTTTGCAACTAATATCAAGTCAATAATAATTAACTTGTGTTCATCATGAACAGTCCGCAAGAAGGACAAGAAGCTGCCATTGAGTCAGAAAATGGAACGGTAATTTTTGATTGAATTTTAAGATCCAAAAATATGTATAGCAAAACTAGCAAGAAATGGTTATACAATTAGACCCAAAGAACTCCTAAATTATATCCGGAGAAAACTTTATTTTCGTTCTCGATACATTGGCAAACAAGACTATATCATTCTCCAAAATAGAAAACCAAGGAAAGGCAGACAACCAGAAAAATCACTTATCCTCCTTATTTCTAAATATTGGACATGAAAAGGTGGTAGAGTGATTTTTTTTTTGAAAAAAAAAAAAATAGGACCTCAAGTTTTCAGAAAAGAAAGAAAGGAAAGAAAAAAGAAAAAGAAAAAGAAGAAATAAATAAAAAAAATCAAAAGGAAAAAGAAAAGAATTCTTTTTTTTTCAAAAAGAATAGAATAAAAGGGTTTTATTTATCACCCTTGAAGAAAGAACTAAAAAAAATGAGAAAGAATCAAAAGAAAATTTCAATTAATTTGAGAAAAAACATGGCGGGAAAAAAAAGAACATCCACAAAACAGAGGAAACTTTTGACCACCTTTGACCATTCATTGTTATTCTTTATCAACGCATAATTCATTCTAATTCATTTTAATACATTATTTTGATTCAAAAATCATCAATCTGAACTCTATCAACACGAATCTTTTGAAAAATTTCTTCATTCATTCATTCATTTTTCAAAAAAAAATCAATCAAAATACAATAGTTATAGGATTGATAGGGAAAGAGATAGATAGAGGAAGTGTTGAGTAGGCGGGGAGAGACGAAGACGACGAGAATGTTGCTTTATAAGCTCATTCTACTCTCTTGTATTCTAGTTCAGCTCTCATATTGTTAGTATTTCTTTACTTATAGTTATTACTTTATTGTAGATTTCTTTTGATTTTTTCTTTTTTTTTATTTTGTAATATTTTCTTCTTGTATTTTCTTTTGTTATTGAATTGATATGTATATTGAGATTTTATATCTCTTTCTTCTTTTTTTTGAACAATTTGAAGAACTAATCTCAAATCTTATTCAATGAAATAAAATTGTTTAAAATTGAATAAATAGGTGCTTTGGACACAAATGAGCAGTCAATATTAGTGAATTTCTATAATTCATTAACTTCAAAAGGAAACTTATCTTGGGTTATTACAGGAGATTTATGTGGACAATCTGGAATTGTTTGCTCAGGTTCTAATCCTCAAAAAGTTTCCAGATTGTATAATTGATTATTATTTGGATTTATCATGCCCAAAAAAAAAAATTTTTTTTAAACAAAAAATATCAATTGTAAATAGAGATCTTTCTTCAAAAATACTCATTGGGACAATCCCAAATGAATTCGGAAACTTTACAGAGTTGAGATATCTGTAAAATTCAATTCACACCTTCTTTTTTTTTATTTCCTATTTCCAAAAAAAAAGAAACAAAAAAACTTGAAATCAAATAGATATTTAAATTCGAATCAACTCTCAGGAACAATCCCAACCGAACTCGGGAAGTTATCCAATCTAATAAATCTGTAATAGATTCATCATTTTTTCTCTTCTTCTTCATTTCATGCAAACGAAAAAAAAATCATAATAATAGACTTCTCAGTGGTAATCAACTTTCGGGGACAATTCCAACCGAAATTGAACATCTTCCCAACATATTTACATTGTGCGATCTCATTTTCACTTTTCTTCACTTTTCATCACTTTTCTTTTGTCTGATTTTTTGTGTGATTTAAAATCTGGAAAAAAAAAGATCTCTATATTCGAATCAACTTTCAGGAACAATCCCGACCCAACTTGGAAGGCTCCAAAGTTTATCACTATTGTAAATTGAAATTAGAAATTTTTTTTAATTTTATTCATCAAGACTTCAAAGTTTTTTTAAACAATAGGTATTTACATGGGAACACATTATCAGGAACGATTCCCACTGAGATTGGATATTTATATCAATTAACTATTTTGTAAAATATTGTTCATTATGTTTTTTCATTTTGAATTCAACTTTTTTCTTTTCCTTCTCAATTAATAGATATCTATATTCTAATGATCTTAATGGAACAATCCCATCCCAGCTTGGTAATTTACTGCATATCGAATACATGTAATTTACATATATTATACATATATGTCATACAAATAAATTCAAAAAAAAAAAAAAAAAAACAAAAGAAATTGCAATAACAATCAACTTTCTGGAGCAATTCCTTCTCAATTCGGAAATCTAAAGAGTTTACAATCTTTGTAAAACATTACTTTTTATTATTACTCTCTTCAAAACGAGGATTTCAGCCCAAAAAAACAAAAAAGAACTTTCCATTCTAATCAACTCTCAGGAACCATTCCATTTGAACTCGGAAACCTAAAAAAACTAAATTCTTTGTAAAATACCATCATTTATTTCATTTTTTGTTAAATAAATATAAACCTTTTCCGCTCGACAAATAGACTTTTGGATTCTAATCAACTTTCTGGAGCAATTCCATCTCAACTAGGCTTAACAAATCTAACTCAGCTGTAAATTATCTTTCATTTCTTCATTGAAATTTTTCAAAAAAAAAAAAAAAAAAAAAAATAGACGATTGGATATCAACCAGCTATCAGGAGAAATACCTCCTGAACTTGGAAATTTGACAAACTTACAACTTTTGTAACACATTACCATTCATAATTTTCATTTTCAATTCCAAGACTATTTTTTTTTTTTTAAAAAAAAAAAATAGGGATTTAAATGATAATCAACTTAATGGATCAATCCCAACTGAGTTAGGAAGCTTAGTAAATTTACAAAACTTGTAAAACATTATTTTCTTTTCTTCAATATCAAATAACCACTTTTTTAAAAAAATAAATAGGATTTTGAATAATAATCAACTCTCAGGAACAATCCCAACCGAACTAGGGGGCTTAACAAATTTACAATATTTGTAAAATTAGACCTATTCATCTTCATTCAAATCTAATTGATTTTATTTATTTTTCCTTCTCATCAAATAGATTTTTACATTCAAATCAATTATTTGGAATAATACCCTCTACAATTGGAAATTTACCTCATTTACTTCGATTGTAAATTTCATTTTATTCA
>Ga0209960_1003801_pt1 | contig 12420 bp, 20 predicted proteins | sample ThiBiot_500_plan_2_FD_183947 | JGI IMG/M metagenome (GOLD analysis project Ga0209960, IMG submission 183947) | Wastewater bioreactor microbial communities from Cape Town, South Africa - Thiocy_expt_500_plan (SPAdes) | ecosystem: Engineered > Bioreactor > Thiocyanate-remediating >... | reverse complement strand
AAAAGATTTCTCAAAAAAAAAAAAAATACAATCATGACACAAACACATCTTCCCCATACAAGTCTATGATAACCAAGCATTGAAATAATCATATATACAATGTATGATAATAATAAAATTCCTAGTAAGCTTCTTGTTTCTTTATATTCTCTTAAATATTTTTGAGGAAGGGATCGAAGAGCGAACAAGAAATACTAATTAATTTATCATTATTTCAATCAATTTGTTGTTTTGATCAATAAATAATGAAATAAAAGAAAAAAAAATAAAGATACCCCAGCACATAAAATATAAATCAAAGCTAGTCCAAAAGCTGCATAGGATGGTGCATCTCTGAAACGACAAATAAATACACCTTCTTGGTATTCACTTGGTCCATTCACATTGAATATTGATGAGACAGATCCATATATTAATGAAGGTCCCCAAAATATAAAGAAAGAAGCATAAAGAATTATTTTTCTTGATGGATATTTCATTTTAAGAATCAAGAAGAGTCTCCAAAGTCTAAAGATAAAAGTACAAATCCATAACCATAATCCTAGAACGAGTTGAATCCAAACTCCCCAGAGATTACAAACCATAAAGACAGGATCATCTGCTTGAGGAAAGACTCTCATTGTTGCCTAAATGATATGATATTAGAGATTAGAGATTAGAAAAAAAGAATGATTGAAAGGGAAAATGAATTAATGAGATGAGATGAAATGAAATGAAATCAACCATTGCACCAAGCCACCAGATGAATCCAGCTACGTTTCATTTTTTTTTTTTTTTTTTGAAACTTTTTTTTTTTTCAAAAAAAAAAAGAAAACATACCAATCAAATTCAAAGAGACTAGAGGGATTTGTTTAATTTTCAAAGGAGGATAATCTCGATGATATATAACAAAAATAAGACCACAAAGATTGAGAACAAAAACAATTGCTCCTAAGGCTATCACAACCCATTCTCCAGGGGATATCATAAAATATTCTTCATAAGAATCTTCAATTTGCTTCTTCATTATTGACCCTATTTTCAAAAAAAAAAAAGTTATGAAAGGATACCACAACTATCTTTTTTTTCACTTTGACTTTAAAGGATTTGTTTTCAATTTCTTTACTTTCACTACTTTGATTACTTTCATGACTTTGACTTTCAAACATGTCCCTTTTCAGTTTTGACTTCTCAGTTTTTTCAAAAAATCTGAAAAGTTCTTTTTTTTTTTCAATTATTGAATCAAATTGAACTGAAGCTTGATTTAAAGAATGGATTTAAAGAGTTTGATAGATTAGTTAAAGGTTTAGAGTTGGTTTTGAGCTTCAATATTTTGTATTTTGAAATTCAGTTTTGAAAAAAAAAAAAAAGTCAAAAAACCAAAAAATCGAAAAAAAAAAAAATCAAAAAAATCAACAAAAAATCCAAAAAAAGACAAAGGGGTTTCAAATTGATGAAAAAAAAAAAAAAAATAAGCTGTTGTTTGATAAAGTTTAAAACAAAAACTTTGTTCGCTTTTGATGTTAAAACATTTTAAAATTCAAAAGTTCGAACAATGAAGATGCTTTATTGTTCGAAAAAAGAGGAAAAAATAACTAATTTTTACTCAATTCCTTGAAGAAATTGGATTAAAAAAACAATCAGTTTTCATTTTTTTTTTTTTTTTTGTTTCGGATTGTGATTGTTCGCTTTTGTTTTGTTTGTGATGTATTAAATCTTATTCATTAGATAATTGATGTTCAACTTGATGTTGTAACCGAAGTTTATAGTTCTTCACATCACTTTCAATTACTTCAACCGTTTAACCATGAGTTTAAGCATCATACCACCCGATAAAGGTCAAAAACCGAGCTCAGAAGCATTAAATGAGGCTATTGTAATGAAACAATTGGATAATGTCAAAATGCTTGTTAATAATGGAGCTAACATCAATGAACTTTACTTGGAATGTCCTCACATTATTTGGGCTATGAGAGAAGGCACAAAAGAAATTTCTACATTCCTTCTTGAACAAGGAGCAGATCCTAATGCTATGGATGAGTCAAATACTCCTGTCCTGAACATGGCTATATATGACCAACAACTAGATATTGTGAAATTACTTGTAGCTAAAGGTGCTGATGTAAATGCTTCAGATAAACAAGGAGAGACACCATTGATGGCAGCAATTATAGGAGGACAAGAAAACTTTGTGAAATTTCTTATTGACAACAAAGCTGATGTTAACGCAGTGGATTGGTTTAATACTCCTACCTTATTTCATGCTGTTTTTACAGGTCAATCAACAATTTTACAATTGCTTCTTAATGCTAAGGTTAATACAAAAGCTACAAATAGAAGGAAAAACAGCTATGGAGTTAGCACAGGAAAAGGGAAATACAGAGATTGTAAATTTATTGCAAAACTATCAAGACACACATTTGACTACCTAAATCCCAATCACTCTTAATGACAGAATTATTTTCGATGTAATCTCAAGATGTAAGGACTTGTGAGAAGATCACGTCGATAATCAATTCAACAATTTGAAAAAGAATTACAGTTTCATTTTTCCAACTTTGAGGGCAAAAATGTGCTAGATCCTCAACAGTAAACCAAGGTTGAATAACTTTAGTAAAGTTGAAACTAGAGCTTTTTGATTATCAATAAAGTTTCTCAAATTCATTTTTTTATCAAATCAAATTTTCAATGATAATAAAAAAGAATGAATCTTTGAAATTGTTTTTCGTGAATGAGTCATTGATTTTTCAAGACTCTGTTCTGTTATTTAAAGATTTTCTTTCTCAACTTTGAAATCTTTTAATTGTTGATTGATGAACTAAAAGAAAAAAGAAAAAAGAAAGTTAAAGTTAAAGAAATCAATTAATCACAACCTTTATTAAATAAACATATGTCTTCAATCACTATCAACTGAGCGCTGAACATCAAAATTTATTAATCGAACAATAGTTATTTAGAAGCTATGTCAGATGTAGTCTCTGATCTCCTTGTAGCTATGAATGATTTAACTCTAAGCGATTCTCAAGTTATGGCAGAATTCATGAATTTCGTTAACCCACTGAATTCTCATTTTCGAGTTAAAACTAAAGTAATTTCTTTCTAACTTCAATTTCTTTCAATTTCCAGTATATTTTCTTCAAATGTAGGAAGAATATCTTGCTCTTATTTCACAATTTCTTGATGAATTCAATAGAAAGGTTGATAATAACAATAATAATATTCATAACAATAATGACGAACATTAAAAATATGTAGAACCTTGTAAATACAGCTCCAATTCATTCGATTTCTGAACTCAAAGTTCTTGATCTTCGATGTATTATTTTCTTCTTCTTTCTTTTCTTTCTTTAATTGACAAAATAAAAATAAAATAATAAAAGCAAGTAAAATTCAAGTTCGAGGAGCAATTAGTTTAGCAAATATATTACAAGTACCCAATACAATTGAAGAACTTAATCTTCAAGGTTTATATTTTTTTTTTGAAAAATCCATTCAAAAAAAGAAACAAATATTATAATTATTCTAGCAAATACAATTGAAAATGAAGGATTAATTCGAATTTCTGAAGCAATTAAAGAAAATAAAACATTAAAGAAACTTTATCTTGGATATAATAAAATTGGAAATGATGGATTATTTTGGCTTTCACTTTCATTAAAAGAAAATAAATCATTGATAGAATTAGGCCTTGAAAGTTAGTTATTTCATTATTAATTTAATTCAAGATCATCATAGGAAATCAAAACTCAAAAAATAAAACATATATTTGATAGGAAATTTCATTGGTCGTGAAGGGATGTCATTTTTATCAGAGGCTCTTGAAAGTAATAACACTTTGGAAATTTTAAATCTTTCAGGGAACAAAATTGGGAAAGGAGTTAAAAATCTTGGAATAGGATTAGAAAAAAACAAAAAATTACAGACATTGATATTATCTTGTATGATAATCATCAATTTAAATATTTTTTTCAATTTTTTTTTTTTAAAATAAAAAATAAAAAAAGCAAATTCGATTGGATCCGAAAGTATCTCAGATCTAATACTTTCTTTACAAAAAAATTCAACATTAAAATTTTTAAATTTATCAGGTATTTCTTTTCTTTTTTTTTTTTTCATTGTTAATATTTCATACTTTAAATTAAATTGAATAAATCTAGACAATTCAATCAAAGCTGATGGTGCATCAACAATTGCAGATTTTATACAAAATAATACTTCTTTACGAATGTTGGATCTTAGTTGTAATCAGATCCAAGATGAAGGATTAATATTCCTCTCTCATTCATTAAAAATAAATCAAACATTAAAAGGATTACACTTAGATAGTATATTCAATTTTTCAAAGAGAAATAATTAATGAAAAACCCTCATAATTTTGAAAAAAAATAGAAAATGAATTGGGACCTCCAGGATTTCAATTTCTACTAGATAGTCTCGAAATTTCGAGTTCGCTTCAAACTTTAAGTTTATGGGGTTTGATTTTTTTTTTTTTTTAAAAAAAAAGAATATTCAAATAATAATGATTTTTTTTTAGCAAATTATTTTGGTGATGAGGAAATCAAAAAACTTTCAAAAATACTTGAAGTAAATGAATCTTTACAACGACTCAATATTGCTTGTAAATTTATTGATTTTTTTATTTTTGATTTTTCCCTTCCCAACTCAAAGAATTAATCATAAAATAAATTAGTTAATTGGTTTTCACCGATTGGAATCAAATGTTTAGCGAGTGCTCTAGAAAAAAATACAACAATAACAGAATTAGTCATTTCAGGTTTCTTTAATTGTTCTCTCTTATTATTTTTCAATCTCTTCTTTAAATTTTTCTTTAAAAAAAAATAAAAATTCAAAATAAAGATACACCACATAAAGGAGAATTTTCAAAAGAAATAAATGAATCTTTGAAAAGAAATAGAGGTTTATATCATTCATTTCCTTTTTTTTTCTCAATCATCAATCTCAAAAAAACCATCATAACCTTAGTACTAAAGGATACAGCTGATTTACTTGCAACTGCTTTACTTTTTTCGGATGGATACTACTTTCCAAATTCTTGTTCATCTTCACAATTAAAATTTTTAAATATTATTTGTAAACTTCCACTTGAACTCCAAATGTTAATCTCAGCTTTTGTATATTCTTCAAATTTAACAATTATTCCTTCAAAAATTTTGAAACCAGCTCTTGATAGCATTTTTGATGAATAATTAACAACAACAATTGTAAAAGTAAAAGTAAAAGTAAAAGTAAAATATAAATGTAAATAAATATCAATCAACATCCTTATTTTCTTATTTATTTTAAATTTTCCTAGCTATTAAATATCCAAAAGTTGAAGCAACTAAAAGTCCTGAAATAAAAGGAATAAGAGAAAATAATTTTCCAAGAGGATCACTTTGGTCTTCTCTTTGAGTAATTGCTTTGACTTCTTTTTTTTCTTCAGTTCCTACTTCAGTTGCAAGATCTGACAAGTTAAAACTCCTTTCCACAGCTCTTTTCCAACAACTATATCGTTTGGTTCGTTCTAATGGAAACAATAGGAGTGATTAGTTTTAAATCCACTATTTTCAATAATGTAAGAAAATGTACCTAAATCAGAAATATTTGGTGCATAGGATTCAATTTTGATATCTAATGCAATTTCACTTTCATCTTTCCAAATTCCAACTGCCATTCCAGCTAAAAGAATTGATCCTAATGCTGTCAATTCTTTTACTTCAGGAATTTCTATATTAAATATTAGAATTACAGTATTTTTTGATTTTTATTTCCGAAAAAAAAAAAAAAAAATTCAACCAATTGAAATATTAAGAAGATCTGCTTGAATTTGCATACAAAGTTTGTTTACAGTCATTCCTCCATCAACTTTAAGAACAAATAATTGTTTTCCACTATCTTGATTCATTGCATCAAGAACCTTGTCAAATTAAGTAAAAAAATAATTAAGTTAAAAACCAGTTCAAAAAAAAAAAAAGAGAGAGAGAAAAAAATACTTCTTTTGTTTGAAAGCAAACAGCTTCTAATGTTGCTCTTGCAATATGTCTTCGATCTGAAAATTGAGTTAATCCTATAATAACACTTTTTTTTTTTTTTGAAATAAATGAATTGATAAGCAAAGTGATAAACAAAGTAATGATTACCCTCTAGCATCATCTCTCCAATATGGAGCAAATAAACCAGAGAATGCTGGAACAAAATAGACACCCCCACAATCTGGAACTTGACTTGCTAATTCTCCTATTATGATATTATTTATTTATTTCTTATTTATGATTTTTATTCCTTAAATATTTGAACAATTAAGAGTTACCAATATGAGCTACATCATCAATAATATTTAAATTATCTCGAAGCCAAGTAACAGCAGCACCTGCAATAGCAACTGATCCCTAGAAAAAAAAATTTATTCATAATTCAAAAATTTGATTTTTTTTTTTTTGAAATTTGTATAAGTTTTTACTTCTAATGCATAAATTGGTTTTTTCCCTTTAAGTTGATATCCAAGAGTTGTTAAAAGTCCTCGAGATGAGGTAACAATAGAATTTCCTGTATTAAAAAGCATAAAACATCCTGTTCCATATCTATTTTTTTTTTAAAAAAAATCTTCATAATTCAAATTATCATAATCAATCAAGAAAAAAAATTGAACGTATTTTTTCCTTGTCCTGGTTGGAAACATTGTTGACCAACTAATGCTGCTTGTTGATCTCCTGCACACTAATGAATTAAGTAATTATTTAATATTTTATTCTTTTTTTCCTGAAAAATAGAAAATGAAAAGAAAAAAAAGATAATAACCCCAGCAATTGGAATTCCTTTACAAGGTCCTTCAGTTACATATCCATAAATTTCAGAAGAAGAACAAATTTTAGGAAGAGTTTTTTTATCAATTCCAAAAAAGCTAAGAAAAAGAAAAAAAAAAAAATGAAAATTCACGAAGTTTAGAAAAAAGAAAAAAGAAAAAAAGAAAAACCTGCAAAGTTCATCATCCCACTCTAATGTTTGTAAATTCATTAACATTGTTCGACTTGCATTTGTGACATCAGTAACAAATTCTCCTGTTAAATTCTAATCACATTAATAAATAATAATTAATTAAGAATTAATCGATTTGATTTTTTTTTTGAAAAAAAATAATTACATAAATTAGCCAAGTATCAATTGTTCCAAATCTTAAAGTTCCTTCTTTCAATGATTTTAAGATTTCTGGAGTTGCATTATCAAGAATCCATCGATATTTAACTGCACTGAAGTAAGTTGCAATTGGTAATCCACATTTTTTCTGATTGTGGTTTGATTTTTTTTTTTTTTTTTTTTTTTTTTTTTTTTTATTTTTTTTTTTTTTTTTTTTTTTTTTTTTTTTTTTGAAAAAAATAAAAATAGAATAGAAGGAAATCAACTTGAAAATAAAATTTATCTCCTCTTGGAACTTTTTTTAATAATTGACGAACTGTTATATCTGTTCGAGCATCCAACCAAACTGAAAATTAAAGGTAAAAATTGAAGAATTAGAAAGAAAGAAAAAAGAAAAGAAAAGAAAAGAAGTTACTGATGGCATTATGTAAAGGTTTTCCTGTTTTTGAATCCCAAAGCAACATTGATTCTCTTTGATTTGCAATTCCAAGGGCTTTAATATTTGATATTTTACCTCCATTTTTCACAAATTTTTCAGTTGCCTTTTCAATACATGTTTTTACACTGTCTAATATCAAATATGGATCTTGTTCTACCCATCTAAAATTATGAGTGAAATGTCAAGATCTTGATCAATTGTTCATTCTTTTTCAAATCCTACAATCTCTGAAAATAAATAAAGAAAATGAGAAGTAAGAATCATGTACCCTTCTTTTGGATAGATTGACCTAGTTTCTACTTGATGATAAGCAACTATTTTTCCTGAGGTATCGAATATACAAAATCTAATAGAAACCAAATTTGATATTTTTGTATTGAATGTATTTGTTCAGAAAGAAAAAAAAAAACCTTGAAGAAGAAGTTCCTTGATCAATTCCTCCCAATAGTGCCATTTTAACTTGAATCTATTAATTGATTGATTGATGTTAAAATATCTTGGTTAAATAATACATTGACAATTTTGAATGTGAATTCACACAATCAAAAGATGAATCAATTAATAGTGAATTTATTGGCAATGCTAATCGGGTTGGCAAATAATGATTGTTGAAATTTGATGTTCTAAGATTTTCAAATACAATTAACATACAATCCAACATACATAAATCCAATCCAACCCATCCAATCCAATCCAATCAATTACGAATGGAAGTGAATTCACAATTAAAATCAGGGTTGGTGTTGAGTTGTTTTGATGTATGTCCATTCATCAATCCTTTTCACTCCAATTCTCAATTGAAATTTGAAACAATTCTAATAGATTCTTCTTTTTTTTCTTAATTAACTAATATCAATCATCATTCAAACTATTCTTCAACTTTAAGTTATTGAATCAACTCCCAGTGAACTTCGAATAGAGATTATAGAGATTGTGTTCAATGGGTTCGTTGGGTTATTTTCGTAATTGATTATTGATTTTTGGTAAGCAAAAATAATTTTTTGGTGAGGAAAAAAACTATTGATTGACTGCTTTTCTTATTGTTCCCATGACTTGTTGGCCTTGATCTCATAGACCAGATCTCATTATAATCAATATTGAACTCATTAGAACTCTTGTTTGAGGTTATAGATGTATGAAATGCTAACTTATTTTTTGGAAAATTAAAATAATAGGTTTGGAGTTGGCTTTTTTGCAAGAGGTGAAGGTTGAAGAAAGATCTTTTGCAGAAGTTTGGTAAAGGTATTGTTTTGTTTTGTTTTATTTAAGTTGAATGAATTTATTGTTTGCAATTGAGATTTTTGTTAATTTTATATTAATTGTATTTTGTATTTTTATCTTGTATCTGTTTGTTTGCTTCTTTGTGGAGAGGAATCTTTCATTTTGGCTTTTGCATAAAAAATTTTCTTTGTTTAAGTTTTGTACTTATTTTATTCTTTTGAGATTCTATACAGAATATTGATATTGATATTTGGCTTGAATTGCTTGAATAATAAATTTTGAATCTATTAAAGAAAAACAATGATAAACTCCAAATCTTGTTGTATTAAGTTTTTATTTATTTTTTTTTGTTTCATGTTGATCTTTTGTTTGGGAATGGTTTTTTCTCACGATTGTGTTCACCATTGGAATCGCATTAATTTAGTCTCATTAATTCTTTTTCTTCTTTTTTAAAACTTTTAAATAGAAGGAGTCACTATTTACAATCAAGGATAGGATCAACCTTGATTAATTATTTAATTGAATTGGACTTCTCTTTTGTAAGTTTTATCCATGAATTCGATTCGATTCAATTTAATGAATTACTGATCAGGAAAAAAAAATCATTAATTGTAGTGAACAATGGAAGGATATGAAGAAGATATCTCAGAAAATCAATTTTTTATTACTTTGAAATATAAATATCCAAGCCTTTTTGAATTATTAGAAAAGAAGTCCTTGTTACTTTGTGTTCCACAATCGGGTTCCATAAGTGGAAATGAAATTGCAAAAAGTATTTTAGGTAAAACAGAAAAAAAAAAAAAAAGAAATCTTTGAATTTTCTAATTATTCAAAAAATAAAATAAGAAACTCATATATTAAGTCCAACTAATGATGGATTACGGTTTACAACATTAAATGGGAAATTAGTTCTATTTCAAGGAAAATATTTATATGCTAGAAAAGGTGAGTTGAGATTCAATCTCAAAATTATTGTTAACATATCAAATCAAAAAAAAAAAAAAAAAAAAAAAAAGAGAATGGATTTCAAGATGATCGGGATGCAAAAGTTTATTTTGAAGAATTATATTATGGAAGTACAAATACTCCATTTCGAATTCTTTGTTTAGATAGATTACTAGAAGGTGAAGAAAAGGTAAAAAGAAGAAAGAAAGAAAGAAAGAAAGAAAAAGGAAGAAATTATTGAATTTCATTTAATTTTAATCTAGATTACTGGCTCAGGAGCCATTATTTTGAATAATAAATCTCTTAGGGAGTAAGATTTTATTTTTTTTTTGAAAAAAACCTATTCAACTTCATTAATTTGTTTTTTTTTTTAAAAAAAAAGATGTCAAGAGTTTTTTGGTTCCTTTCCAGAAAATAGTACTACTATGGCTCAAATAGATTTATCAATTTCAAAGTTAGTTCTACTTCCTTCAATTAAAAATCGTGCTTGGAGTGAAGTTAAAAATAATGTGGAAACAATTTTTCATTTTGCGATTAGGGTCAGTTCTTATATCATTTTTTTCACATTTGATCAATTTTTAAAATCCTCAATTGCAAAAAAAAAAAAAAAAAAAAAAAAAAAAAAGGAATTAGTGAAATATAACACCTTATTTAGTTCATTACAATCAAATAAAACTCAATTTAATAAAATAAAACAATATATTGAATGGTAATTTACTTGTTTTAATTGAATTCAATTTCATTTTATTTTTTAAAAAAAATTGAAAATGATTATTATCTAGCTACATATTAGGAGCAATACATATAGAAGTTTTTTGTGAAATAACAATGGCTTTTGCAGAAGATGATAATTATTTGGTTGCAGCAATGGAAAAATTTCAATATTTAACCCTTGGAAGTTTAGGAGTTCAACAAATTTTTCAATTAGATGACTCATTTTTACTTGAACCTGTTGATTATTTTTCAACCCTTGGTATAATTTGAATTTATGAACTCATTTCTTTTTTTCTTTTGGAAATATAAAATCTAATTTTATCATAATTATTGACAAAAGATGACTATCAAACTCCAATTGAAAAATTATTTTGTATCAAAGATACAATTAATTTAATCCTCAAAGTAGTTGAAAAACATTTAAGGCTACTAAATATAAAGAGAGATGGTAACTCTGATTTTTTTTTTTTTTTTTTCAATTCAAAATAATGATAATCATAATCATAATAAAACAGATATGCCTGTCATTTCAACAGATGATTTACTTCCCTTGTTAATCTATGTAATTATTAAATCTCACCCAATGCATGTATATTCAAATGTATTTTATATCAATAACTTTCAAATTAACAAAATAACTTCAAACTCTGATATAGGGTAAGAATAATAATTTTATTCAATGATGATCTTAGAAATTATTTTTAAATAAACTTTTATTTATTTTATTTATTTGAAATAAAAGGTTTAATTTTAGTACTTTTCAAGCAGCTGTAGAATTTTTAAGGACAGTTAAAATAGAGGAGTTGATTCAAGATGAGAAAGGAGAAAATCTTATTAATTATGCTTCTTATTTAACGGATGGTCCAGAATTTCGATATAGTTTTGATGGAATGGACTCTAAAAAAGAAGAAGAAGAAGATTTAGGATTAGAAGTAGTAGATCAAAATCAAACAAAAAAAGATCAAAAAATCCAAAGAAGACTTTCAATTTTTACTTTGAGAAAAAAGAGGTTATCTCAAAAATCCATTGAAAAATCTCCAAAAAGCCCTGAAGTTATCAAACCTCCAGTAAGATAAACTTTTATTTATTTGATCTCCCTACAAATTTTCAATAAATAAAAAAAATAAAATTTTAGGAATCAATTGAAAATCAATTCCTTAGAGTTATTGAAGAAAATGATCTTTTGACACTTCAAGAACTTCTTCGGCCAACAAATCAAGAGAGAGCTATAAAAGATGTCAATCTTAGAAATGAACAAGTTTTTTTTCTTTAAGAATCTGAATTTAAAATAATAATAAAAAAAAAAATCAAAAAAAGGGATTTTGTGGGATTCATAGAGCAGCATTAAATGGTTTTGTTGAAATTGCAGAGTTGTTATTAAGTTCAGGGTATACTTTTCTTTTCTTTTCTTTTCTTTTTTACGACTCGTATTTTACAATTTTATTTCTATTAGAGCTGATCCAAATAAGAAAACTCGTCATGGAGCTACAGCCCTTCATTTATCTTCCCAATATAACAAAACTGAACTTGTTGCACTCTTATTAAGACAACCTAATATTGAAGTAAATGCAATGGATCTTAATGGAAATACTCCTCTCCATATGGCTTGTTCAAATGGACATATTGAAGCAGCTACATTATTATTAAATGCAAAAGCTAATTTCTTGATTAAAAATCAAAGAGGAGAAACACCATTACATAATGGTTTCATTTTCTTTCTTTCTTTTTTTTTCTTTTTTCTTCCTAATTAAATAATTATTTAAATTATTTATCAACAGCTGCAAAATGGGGATCAGAAGCAATTGGAAAAATATTAGTAGAAGAAGGAAAATCATCTGGAAGAGGGACAGGTCTTAATGATGCAAATCTCAAAGGTGAAACTCCTATTTTCCTGACAAATAATGAAGCACTAGCTGAATTTTTTCTCGCAAATGGAGCTGACTTAAAGTTTTTTTTTTTTTTTTTTTTTTTTTTTATTTTTTTTAAAA
>Ga0209960_1003799_pt1 | contig 12433 bp, 11 predicted proteins | sample ThiBiot_500_plan_2_FD_183947 | JGI IMG/M metagenome (GOLD analysis project Ga0209960, IMG submission 183947) | Wastewater bioreactor microbial communities from Cape Town, South Africa - Thiocy_expt_500_plan (SPAdes) | ecosystem: Engineered > Bioreactor > Thiocyanate-remediating >... | reverse complement strand
AAATCAAAAAAATGATCAATATTTTCAGCTCTTTCAAGAAATGTTTCATTTCCTTCTCTATTGCCTTCATAATCAACTGGGAAATAAATTCCTCGAAGTCCTGGTTGTGAACAATCAGCTATTTTAGGGAATGAAGAAAAAAAAAATGTACATGATTTTAAAATGATAAAGCTAAAATCAAAGAAGGAAAAAAGAATAAATGAAGGAAAACAAAATAAAAATCCACCATTTGTACAATTGATTCCAGTAAATCCAAGTAAACATTCACAATGATAACTTCCATTCAATCTTGTTGAACATTGTCCTTCATTTAAACATGGATCTGGTGAACAGCTTAAGTCTATTTTTTTAAATTTTTTTTTTTGAATTGTTTTTTTTTCTCAAAAAACAATGAAATTTTACCACAATCTCTTTTTGCAATATCATAATCATTATTCTTTATACTTGAGTAATTAAGAATTGGACAATCCCAATAATTAGATGCAATGTACCTATCAAATTTGATGCATTTTGATGAAAAATTATTAAGAAATAAATCAATTAAAAAGAAGGAAGAAGAAGAAGAAGAAAATTATATTGATGAATTTATTTTTTGTCTTTTTTTTGATAAAAAGAATGGCTTACATGTATTCCAATTGATTTAAACTTAAGAGTTGAGTTGGAATTGTACCTGTAAGTTGGTTATCAGCGAAAGATCTATTGAATGAATTAAATATTTTAGTGATAACAGAAACAATTTGTTTAATGAAAAATAAATATTAAAATATTTTTACAGAACTTGTAATTGTGTTAAATTTCCAAGTTGAGTTGGGATTGTACCTGTAAGTTGATTACCCCCGAGCCATCTATTCAATGAATTTTAATATATAATGATAACAAAACAATTTATTCAATGAAAAAATAAAGATTTAAAGATTTTTACAGGGCTTGTAATAATGTTAAATGTCCAAACTCAGTTGGAATTGGTCCATTCAATTGATTACCATAAAAATCCCTATTGAATAAATTTAATATATTGTGACAACAGAAATTTGTTCAATGAAAAATAAGTATTTAAATATTTAAATATTTTTACAGTTGTTGTAATTGTTTTAAATTTCCTAATTCAGTTGGAATTGTCCCATCCAATTGATTTTCTTCGAGATGTCTATTCAATGAATTTAATAGATCATGATTTGTGGAGTGAAAAATAAATATTAAATTCTTACAGATATTGTAATTGTGTTAAATTTCCAAATTCTTTTGATATTGTCCCTTGAAATCCGTAGTCATAAAGGTATCTATATTTTCCATTTTTTTGGTTTGTAATCACTTTGTAATAAGAATAAAAAAGAACAAAGTACAAAGAATAATAATAATGGAAAGAAAAAAAAAAAATGAAAAAAAAAAATAATGAAAAAAGGGGAAAGAAAAGAAAGAAAATAATACATTGCAGTAACTCTTTTAGTTGAACTGTCACAAGTAATCCATGGATCTTCTTGACACAAATCATTTATCCCAGTCCAATTTAAAGTTCCTTTTGATTCTAATGAGTTATACCAATCCATTAAAATATATTGATCACCTATTTCAAAAGAGAAAGAAACAAATAAATAGATCAAAAAAAAAAAAAAAAAAAAAAAAAAAAAAAAAAAAAAAAAGGAGAGAGAAGAAATTAAAAGGGTTTTGAAATATATTATAAAATAAGAAGAAGAATGGAATGAAAAAAGGAAAGAAAGAAATCAACCATTTGTACAATTGATTCCAGTAAATCCAAGTAAACATTCACAATGATAATTTCCATTCAATCTTGTTGAACATTGTCCTCCATTTAAACATGGATTTGGTAAACAACTTAAATCTATTTTTTTTCTTTCTTTCTTTTTTTTTCTTCCAAAAAACAATGAAATTTTACCACAATCACTTTTTGCAATATCATAATCATTATTGTTTATACTTGAATAATTAAGAATTGGACAATCCCAATAATTAGATGCAAGATATCTATTAAATTTGATGCATTTTGATGATAATAAATCAATTAAGAAGAAGAAAAATTATGAGACAACCAAATTTATCAACTTTTTTTTTTTTTCAAAAAAAAAGAGAACAACTTACATGAAGTTCAATTGACTTAAACCTAAGAGTTGAGTTGGAATTGTACCTGTAAGTTGATTATAACTGAGACCTCTATTCAATAAATTAAATATATCAGTGACAATTCAGAATAGTTTGCTCAATGAAAAATATTATTTAAATATTTTTACAGAAAAACTAATTGTATTAAATGTCCAAATTCGGTTGGGATTGGTCCATTCAATTGATTATCGTCGAGCCATCTATTCAACAAATTTAATATATTATGATAACAAACAATTTGTTCAATGAGAAATAAAGATTAAATATTTTTACAGATATTGTAATTGCGTTAAATTTCCCAGTTGAGTTGAGATTGGTCCATTCAGTTGATTACCCGAGAGATAACTATGTAATAAATTTTAAAGAATAATAATAATGGAAACAATTTGTTGAATGAAAATAAATCTTCAATTTTTTACAGAAGATATAACTGTGGTAAATTTCCAAGTTCTGTTGGAATTGTCCCAATCAATTGATTATCTTCGAGATCTCTATTCAATGAATTTAATATAAAACAATTTTATTCAATGAAAAATAAATATTAAAATGTTTTTACAGGAATTGTAATTGTATTAAGTTTCCTAATTGAGTTGGGATTGTTCCATTCAGTTGATTTATCCTGAAGTTTCTATTGAATAAATTTAACACATCATGACAACGGAAGAATTTATTCAATGAAAAATAAATAGTTAAATATTTTTACAGATATTGTAATTGTGTTAAATTTCCAAATTCTTTTGAAATTGTCCCTTCAATTCCGGCGCGAATAAGTTCTCTATATTTTCCATTTTTTTGGTTTGTAATAACTTTGTAACAAGGAATGAAAAGAGAAAAAAGAAAGAAAGAATAATGGAAAGAAATAATAATAATAATAATAATAATTGAAAGAAAAAAAAGAATACATTTGGAGAACTCTTTGAGTTGAACTGTCACAAGAAACTCCAGTCTCCGAAGGTTGTTGACACAAATCATTTATTCCAGTCCAATTCACGTATCTTTTTAATTCTAATGAGTTGTACCAATCCATCAAGATATGTTGATCACCTATTTCAAAATATAAAGGAACAAATAAATAGTCCAAAAAAAAGAGAAGAAATTAAAAGGGTTTTGAAGCAGATATTATTTTAAAAATAATAATAATCCATATAAAAATAAGAAGAAGAATAATAAAAAAAAAAGAAAAGAAAGAAATCAACCATTTGTACAATTAATTCCATAATAAAGTGGTAAACACTCACAATGATAATTTCCATTCGATCTTGTTGAACATTGTCCTTCATTTAAACATGGATTTGGTAAACAACTTAAATCTATTTTTTATTTAATTTTTTTTTTTTGAATTGTTTTTTGTCTTCTCAAGAAACAATGAAATTCTACCACAATCCCTTTTTGCAATACCATAATCATTATTGTCAATCCTTGAATAATCAAGAATTGGACAATCCCAATAGTTAGATGCAATGTACCTATCAAATTTGATGCAATTTTATGATGAAAAATTAGTATTAATAAATAAATTAAGAAGAAGAAAGAAAAAAAAATTATGAGACAAATAAATTTATCAACTTGTTTTTTTTTTTCCTAAAAAAAGAGAATGACTTACAGCAAATACAATGGTAAACTTAAGAGTTGAGTTGGAATTGTACCTGTAAGTTGATTATAACTGAGATCTCTATTGAATGAATTAAATATATCAGTGACAATTCAGAATAGCTTGTTCAATGAAAAAAAATAAATATTGAAAAGTTTTTACAGGCCGAATAATTCTTTTGTGTTCCCTAATTCGGTTGGAATGGGTCCATTCAATTGATTATTATCAAGAAATCTATTCAATGAATTGAATATATAATGATAACAAAACAATTTGTTTTTATGAGAAATAAATATTAAAATATTTTTACAGATATTGTAATAATGTTAAATGTCCAAGTTGAGTTGGAATTGTCCCATTCAATTGATTATTATCAAGATATCTATTGAATAAATTTAATATATTAATGATAATAGAATCCATTTCTTCAATGAAAAAATAAATATTAAAATATTTTTTACAGATCATATAATTGTGTCAAGTTTCCTAATTCGGTTGGGATGGTCCCATTCAGTTGATTATAACTGAGAACTCTATTCAATAAGTTTAATAAAACAAACCAATTTGTTCAATGAAAAATAAATATTTAAATGTTTTTACAAATATTGTAATTGTGTTAAATGACCAAATTCAGTTGGAATTGTCCCAATCAATTGATTATTGTCGAGATTTCTGTTCAATGAATTTAATTTAAACAAAACAATTTGTTGAATGAAAAAAATAAATATTAAAATGTTTTACAGGAATTGTAATTGTATTGAGTTTCCTAGTTGAGTTGGAATTGTCCCATTCAATTGATTCCTTGAGAGATTTCTGTTCAATAAATTTAATAATAAAAAAAAATAATTTATTCAATGAAAAATAAATATTTCAATATTTTTACAGTTGTTGCAATTGTGTTAAGTTTCCAAATTCATTTGAAATTGTCCCTTGAATTCCGTAGCCAATAAGTGCTCTAATTTTCCATTTTTTTTTGGTTTGTAATCACTTTGTAATTAATAATGAAAAGAAAAAAGAACAAAGAATAATAATAATGGAAAGAAAATAGAGGATGAAAATGGGAAAAAAAAGAAAAAAGGAAAAAGAAAGAAAAAAAAGAATACATTTGGGTAACTCTTTGAGTTGAACTGTCACAATAAACTCCAGTCTTCGAAGGTTGTTGACACAAATCATTTATCCCAGTCCAATTTAAAGTTCCTTTTGATTCTAATGAGTTATACCAATCCATTAAGATTTGTTCATCATTAGGATCTGTTGATTGACCTATTTCAAAATAATAAAATAAAGAAATAAAGAAATAATCAGAAAGGTATACAAAGATACAAATCAATAGACCAAAAAAAAGAGAAGAGTTTTTGAAATAGAAGTATATCAAAAATAAAAAAATACAAATAAAAAGTCAAATAAAAATAAAATAATAATGAATCATACCAAATGAGAATTGAAATAGGAAGCAAAATACAAGAATCTCAAGGATCAACATTCTCCTTCAATGAATATTATTATGATTTTGATTTTTCTTCTTTCTGTCCCTGAATTTGCATCCATTTATTTAATTGTCGTTTCTTCTCGTTCTCTTCGTTCTCTAGCTATTTAATCGTCTTTTGACGTAGTTTTTTTTCTCGTCTCGAGATTTCTTCTTTTCTCCTCTTGCATTGTGAAGCATTTTTCTATGTCGAATTGTGGAGGCTTCTCTTTGTTCTGCATTGCAGATTTAATTGTCATTTCTTCTCTTCTCTTCGTCCTGTAAAAAATACGTTGTTCCTGGTGGGAATTGATTAGACTGTGGAATTGGTGTATATTGTTGAACCATTTTTTTACGTCAAAATGTGCTTCTCTTTGGTTATGCATTGGTTTAATTGTCGTTTCTTCTCTCCTCTTCTCTTCGTTCTGCAAATCTTTGTCTTTTGAAATTCCGCCATTTTTTTTTTTTTTTTTTTTTTTTTTTTTTTTTTTTTTTTTTTTTTTTTTTTTTTTTTTTTTTTTTTTTATTTTATTTTATTATTTTATTATTTGAAAAAAACAATGCAAAATTGAAAAAAAAAAAAAAAAATGGAAGAGAAATGTTACTGAGATTTACCATGAGGTGAACCAATTGGAGGATGAATAAAATCAAAAAAATGATCAATATTTTCAGCTCTTTCAAGAAATGTTTCATTTCCTTCTCTATTGCCTTCATAATCAACTGGGAAATAAATTCCTCGAAGTCCTGGTTGTGAACAATCAGCTATTTTAGAGAATGAAGAAAAACAAAAAAAATGTACATGATTTTAAAATGATAAAGCTAAAATCAAAGATGAAAAAAGAATAAATGAAGGAAAACAAAATAAAAATCCACCATTTGTACAATTGATTCCAGTAAATCCAAATAAACATTCACAATGATAATTTCTATTCAATCTTGTTGAACATTGTCCTTCATTTAAACATGGATCTGGTGAACAGCTTAAGTCTATTTTTTTAAATTTTTTTTTTTTTGAATTGTTTTTTTTTCTCAAAAAACAATGAAATTTTACCACAATCTCTTTTTGCAATATAATAATCATTATTGAATATCCTTGAATAATCAAGAATTGGACAATCCCAATAATTGGATGCAAGATATCTATTAAATTTGATTCAATTTTTATAATGAAAATCAATAATAATTAAATTAAGAAGAAGGAAGAAGAAGAAGAAGAAAATTATGAGACAAACAAATTTATCAACTTGGTTTTTTTTTTTTTTTGTTTCAAAAAGAGAATGGCTTACAGCAAATACAATGGTAAACTTAAGAGTTGAGTTGGAATTGTCCCTGTAAGTTGATTATCGTCGAGCCGTCTATTGAATGAATTAAATATCTCAGTGATAACAGAAACAATTTGTTTAATGAAAAATAAATATTTAAATATTTTTACAGAACTTGTAATAGTTTCAAGTTTCCAAGTTGAGTTAGAATTGTACCTGTAAGTTGGTTACTTGAGAGATCTCTATTCAATGAATTTAATATATCAGTGACAATTCAGAATAATTTATTCAATGAAAAATAAATATTTAAATATTTTTACAGCTGATAATTTTAGGTTCTCAAGTTCTGTTGGAATTGTCCCATTCAATTGATTAAAATTAAGATATCTATTCAATAAATTTAATAATATTATGATAACAAACCAATTTGTTCAATGAAAAATCAATATTTAAGTATTTTTTACAGAAGATATAATTGTTTCAAGTTTCCAAATTCGGTTGGAATTGTCCCATTCAATTGATTTTTTGTGAGAGCTCTATTTAATAAATTTAATATAAAACAATTTATTCAATGAAAATAAATAAATATTAAAATGTTTTTTACAGGTCTGTTAATTGTATGAAGTTTCCAAATTCAGTTGGAATTGTCCCTGTAAGTTGATTAAAATAGAGATCTCTATTCAATGAATTAAATGTATCATGATAACAGAAACAATTTATTCAACGAAAAATAAATATTTAAATATTTTTACAGAAAAACTAATTGTGTTAAATATCCCAATTCGGTTGGAATTGTACCTATAAGTTGGTTAATATCGAACCGTCTATTCAATGAATTTAATATATTATGATAACAAAACAATTTATTGAAAAATAAATATTAAAATTTTACAGGACTTGTAATTGTGTTAAATTTCCAAATTCTTTTGAAATTGTCCCTTGAAATCCGTAACCACTAAGGTATCTATATTTCCATGTTTGTAATCATGTTGTAATAAGAATGAAAAGAGAAAAGAACAAAGAAAAATAATAATAGGAAGAAAAAAAGAGGATAAAAATGAAACAAAAAAAAAAGAAAAGAAAAGAAAAGAACAAAAAATACATTAGGGTAACTCTTTGAGTTGAACTGTCACAATAAATCTGGTTCGCAGTTTGTTGACACAAATCATTTATCCCATCCCAATTCAAAGTTCCTTTTGATTGTAATGAGTTATACCAATCCATTAAGATTTGTTCATCATTAGGATCTGTTGATTGACCTATTTCAAATAAAAAATAAATAAAATAAATAATTAGAAAGGTATACAAAGGTACAAATAAAAGAGATGAAATTCAAAAAGTTTTGGAAGAAAAAAAAAATGCAAATAAGAAGTCAAAAAAATCAATAATAATGAAATCAAACCAAATTGAAATAGGAAGCAAAATAGAAGAATCTCAATGATAAACATTCTCCTTCAATGATACTATTATTTTTTGATTTGTTTTTTTTATTGTTATTAGAAAGAAAGGAAGAAAAAATACAATGAATTTATAGTTTTTCTCCTGCGTTCTAAATTCCATTCTTTGTCTTCTAATTCCTTTTGAAAGTACAGTTCTACTAAAGGTGTTCGTCAACAATACGTACACTAGGGGGGTTTAACAACGTTGTTATCATTAAAGAATTCTATTACATCTTCTTTCTGAATGAACGATTATATAAAAACAGGGGACAACTCCTGCAATTTTTCCTTTCAAGCCAAGATATTTATGATGCATTGGAAATCCGGAGTCTTTTCAGATTGCAGCAAAGGGAAGACATTTCCAATTGAATTTAGAATATATTATGAGTTTCTAAGTGTTGATTGGAAGAATTGTTTGGAATCATTTTGAAAGATTTTTCTTCAAAATAAACGAAAGAAAAAAACAAAGAAAGAATGGGAATTTGAAAGGGTTTGTGTTTTGATTTATAAATGTGACGATTTGTGAGAATCAAAAAATGAAAACATTTGAATTATTCAAAGCATTACAATTGTTATAATTGTTATTATTGGAATTGACTTGGGAAAAAACGAAAAATATTGAATAATTAAGACTATTATCATTTCAACTTTTAATTGAATGATTTTTTGGGCATTGGTGTTTGATCAAACAACAATTTCTTTAGTGCTTTTTTTTTTTTTTTTTTGGATATTCAAGCCCTGTGATATTATCTCATTTAATTATTGAATTTATTTATTGAGATATATATTGTTTTCGAGATTTATTGATTTATTCTTCTTCTTTCTGACGCATAAAGAAAAAATGAATAAGCAAAGAAACTTCAAAAAAACAAAAAGCTCGCCATTTTTTTTTTTTTTTTGAAAATTCAAAGTTCAAAAAAGGAACAAAATATTATTTATTTTCATCAAATTTATCTTGTTTTTGAAGTTGAAAAACTGTTATAAAAAACAAAAAATCAAAAAAAAAAACAGCTTTGAAATCAAAAAATCAAAATGAGTTTCTATTCTATCGAGCCATTCACTTCCACAGCTTTGAAACCTTCATTCAAGAGCTCAAAAAATGCTAAAGATTTCTTCAAAAATTGAAATTTTTTGGAGTTTTTTTCCATTCTTCTTGCAATTTTCCCTTCTCTTCAAACTTTTTTTTTCCATCTTCAATTTTCATTTGAAATGATTCAACTAATTTAACAATATCTGTCTTTCCATTTTGTTTTGCATAATCAAGACCAGTTTTTCCATTCTTATCTTTTATTGATATCAACCCTTTGATCATTTAATAATAATTTAACTATTTCAATCTGCCCATTTTCACAAACAACACAAAAAGGTGTCCAACCATCATTTGTTTGTAGAAAAGAACTGAACGGGAAAGAAAGAAAGAAAGAAAAGAACGCTACACAACAAGGGACCACTTGTTTTGAAAATTTTTTTATTTTTTTCTGAACAATGAAGAAGATTATATTATATTATTAATATTAATATAAAAAAGGATAAAATAAATCAAATAAAGGTTTTATTATGCACAGACAGAAAAAAAAAGGGAGAAAAACAATAACAAAAAACATGACATGAAACAAAATTCACAAAAATTTGTGTTGATAATGACAGTTGAATGCTCAGTAAGGGTTTGATTTTTGTTCACGGGAAGCTGAGAAAGTTTTTTTTTAAAAAGAAATTAGAATTAGAAGAAAAAGTATTAAAGAAGGAAAAGAAAAGAGAAGGTTTACCAATTTTTGCACTCCTTCTAGAGTTTGAAGGAAAGCCTTTTTTGATAAAATAAAGATCTTCAACAACTTCTGGGTCACTTAGAGCATGAATAATTAGAGGGCTTAATGAAAGGAAAAAAAAAATTTTTTTTTTTCAAATTCAAGTTCAAAAAAAGAACATAGAAAGAAAAAAAGAAAAAAGAAAAAAAGAAAAAAAGAAAAAGTATCTGGATTGTTGCGCTTTTTAGTTTTAACTTCTTGTGCTTCTCCTCTTCGACGAAGTTTTCTGGTTGGAAGAACGCGAGGAACATCAGAAGAGAGTTCTGTTGCAATATCCATACTATTCTTTTCTTCTTCCAATCTTTTTCTCTTATCTTGAAGGGAGTTCATTAATCTTTCTCTCAAGCTTTCTTTTTCAGCCTTTTTTTTTTTTTCCAGAAATATTATTACAGAAATAATTCAAAAAGATAAAAAGTCAAATAAAATAAAATATAAATTTTACCACAAAATCATTTTCAATTGTTTCACATTCATTTTGATAATTTCTTTCTATTGTTTGAAGCCAATAATTTTTCCAAACTTCAGAGATTTGAAGTTTTTCTGTTCTAATCTTTTCCATTTGATGAGCATGTTCGGTAAAATCAGGATGAATTCCTTGAAGATAAGCAAGGGAAAAAAAAAAAAAAAAAAAATGATTAATAAAAAAAAAAAAAAATGAATCCACACCTATCCTTTAATTCTGAAAACTCCTTCTCAATCCTTGCCATATGATCAAGAGCTTCTCTTCTTCTTGACTCACTTCCATCTGCATCACTCTCAACTGAAACAAAATAAAATTCAATAAATTCCCAAGAATAAAAAAAAAAACAAAAAAAAAAGAGGGAAAATCATTTTTTTTTTGATTTGAAATATCAAATGTAAAAAATATGAAATGTTAAAAGATTTGAAAAAATTGTAAGGAAGTTGATAATGTTGAACCTTCACTGATCTCTTCTTCATCATCCCCAGTGTTTTCTCTAGCTTCTTCTGGTTCGGCGGTAACAAGTTCTGTCTCACTGTCACTTTCATCCATTTTTTTCTTATTATTTTTCTTATTATTTTTTCTCTTTTTCTGCGAAATAAATCACAAAAAAAAACAAACAAAATTATTTTGCTTCACAAAAAAAAAAATTTTGGCGACCAAAAAAACAAAAAACAAAAAAAAACATGGCGATTTTTTTCTTCTTCCTCATTTCTTCCGCTTTGTAGCATTGATAATCGAACTTATGATGAGGACTCAACACCATCCTGAGCAAGCATTTTTAGGGATACTCTGAATCCCACTTTATTGGAAACGTCCGCAAGAAAATCTAGATACTCTTTGAGGTGATAAAAATAGAGATAGAAGTAATGACTCCTGTGCGTCTCAAGACTAACAGAAAATCCTGAAATGTTTTTCTCTCCATCTGAAGAAAACTTACAATTTGGTTCTTAAATTGTTTTTTGGAGTGATTATGAATCTGGTTAGGATCGCCTTACTGGTTTTGTGTTCTTGTAGTTTTATTGTTTCATTGATTTTTATGGAAAACAGATTTACCCCCCTCAGCTTTTTCCAAGATCTTTTATGAGGACTGATTCCTGTAAGAATTGGATTGAGTGATTGCTGATTCAACTTAAATTCTATCTGGATGTTAAATCCTTTCACTTTTTGGTTCTTTTGAATTAAATTGGAAAAGATTTAGTGGAGAATGGCCATTGATTCCAGCTTCTTTTTTCATTGATTCTAATTTTTTGTCATTTTTTTCAGTTGCCTCAGTGAGTAGGTTCACTTTTCTTTATCCGTTATTCAACTTTGAATAAAAAAAGAAATAAAAAAAAATTTTCTTTTTGTTCTAATCAAATTTTTTTTTACATTTCTTAAATAGGAACCTTCATTATGAAATCTTTGAATTCTGTTATTTTTTCTTTCTTTTCGGTTACCACGGATTGCCGTCAAAAGTTGGTTTAATTCGAGTAAGTAATAGTTGGCACTTTTTTCAATAGGAACCCTTCTCCTTTTACATGAAATTTCTGGTACGTTTAAAACTGATTGAGCCATAGATAGAATTGAGTTATCATTATTAGTACACTTTTTCAAAAGTATGTTTCAATTTTATTTACTTATTTTTTTATTTAGTTATTAGATCAATTGAAACATTTAATTCTTTAATATTAATAGATATCTTATATATAGTTTCGGAAATAATATCAATAGATGAAAATCGTGTTTCTGAAACTCTGACAAAATGAAAGCTCTAAATGGTTGTCTAAAAGGATTTCCCAAGAGTCTCTTCATGACATGGATTACTGAATATGTTGCAGCATGTTTCTTTCCAACAGATAAAAATTGACTCATTGACCAATTCATAGTTAGTTGACATATTCTTTTCAAATTCGTAGATTTTGGACGAAAAAGACGAGTTAGGGTCTCATCGAATTTATTTTCAATGAAGTTCGCTAGTTTTTTTATTTTGAGTCGTGTCACAAGGGTCTTTGCCGAGAAAAATTTGAAAAGAAGAATTCAGAATTACTTGTAACACAGATAGAAATTCTTTTTGATGGACAATGATCAAATATAAAATTTTTGTAATTAAAAACATAGTTGATAGTGCGAAGAGAAATGAAATGTATTAAAAAAAAGAGAGAAAACCTTTATTACTTAAGTAAGCTCCACAAATTTTCCAATAAGTCAGAAATTAATTATAAACGTCTTTTTTGTCTCGAAATAAACGAAAATTATGAAAAAGGCGCCAACATTTTTTGGAGGGTTTTGCTTTCCTCGAAGTGAGAAAAGT
>Ga0209960_1003798_pt1 | contig 12434 bp, 12 predicted proteins | sample ThiBiot_500_plan_2_FD_183947 | JGI IMG/M metagenome (GOLD analysis project Ga0209960, IMG submission 183947) | Wastewater bioreactor microbial communities from Cape Town, South Africa - Thiocy_expt_500_plan (SPAdes) | ecosystem: Engineered > Bioreactor > Thiocyanate-remediating >... | reverse complement strand
AAAAAATTTTAAAAAAAAAAAAAAAAAAAAAAACACAAAAACAAAAATTTCTATTTAAAAGTTCATAATATAATATAATAATAAAGAAAAAAAATGAATTTACAATTCTATGAGTTAAGAGAAAATTGTGTCAAAATATGATTGCTTTTGTAATGCACTTTACAGAATGATGAACAATTGAAGATAAATAAGGGAGAGAGAAGTTCCAAAACACTTTTTATAATGCCTTATTAATAAAATCTTTTAAATTTAGCACTTCCAATCCAATCCAAATGTTGTGTATCTTAAAATCTTAAGCTTCTTCTTCTTCCTTTCTTGATTGATTGAATGATTGAATGATGGATGGATTATGATGTCTTTTTACAATCTTGCTTATGATAAAAAATTGATTATGCGTAGGAATGATAGATGGTTTGGATTGAATTGATTGGATTGGATTGAGACTTGATGAACTTTGATTCTGATTGAAGTGATATTAGATTGAGAATTGATTGAAGATTGTTGATTGAGTTACAGATTTGATTTAAAAATTGATTAAGCTTTGGAAAGTTGAGAATTAATATCGAATAAATAATATAGATGGATTGAAGTCGAAGAAGCTGACGAGAGGAGTTGTTGAAGAAGACTTTAAGTAACTTGAAGAACTAGAGAGAGATTGAAGTTAGACTCTTTAACTTTGTCAATTATTAGTTAGTTTGGAATACTATAATATCAGCTGTTGAATGAATTGCTGAATTGATTGCTGAAGTGGAAATGGATATCTTGGTGAATTGGAGGATGTTGAATGAACGCAGAACAGTTTAATGTTAGTATATTCTCTTTATTGATTCTCTTTCAAAAGTTTATTTAATGCTTTATTTAACAAATCAAATAATAATAGGTGTGAATCAATAGAATGAATCTTAAAATCTTGAAGATTGTGATTGAAGACTGTAATTGAAGATTGAAGATTAGAATCGGTCAATGATCAATACAAAAAGAAATGAATCAAAATCAAGAAATATGAAGAATTCAATTGTCCTTAATCAAACCCAAATTACTTGTGAATCATCAAACTCAGATGTTAAGGAATTGATCTTAATTATTGGATCAATTAATTGTTAGAGAAGAGATTGAACAATACCAATTCTTCATTATTCGATTAATCAAAATCTACACAATCAAAGAATCAAGTTTCAAAATATCAAAATAAAAAAAAGAAAGTTTCAAATAAAATCAATACACAAGTATGATTTTTTATTTATTTATTTATCTTTTCAAAATTTAATATTCTGAATATGGTGGAGGATCTTTTAGAGCAGGATCCATTTCCACTTCTTGAGTTCTTGTTGAACTTTGTCCTTGAGATTGGGAAGAAGAAGAAGGTGGAGGGGATGATTCTTTCTTTGATCTTTTTTTAGAAACTTTTACAAGAAGGACAATAGATAGAATGAGGAGCACAATAAAAATAAGGGATCCAAAGACTATTCCAACAATAGCTCCAGGAGGAAAACATTTACAACATGCATCTTCAAGTTTGTATTCAGAAGTTTCCTCACAAAAATCTGGAATGGAAGGGTTTGAAATACAAGGGGTAGGGAGTTGTTGAGTACAAGTTTGATTTGTGCAAGTGGGTGGTTGACTTGAATCTGAATTACCAGAAATATAAAAATTTTTTCGAAGGATTTCTAAATCACAAGTGGAAGGAGAAATTTGAACACATTTTTTGGATCTACTAATCAATCTATTGAGAAGATCTTCATAATTTTCTGTATATTTTTTCATATCTGTTGTGAGAATATCCATTCCTAAGACACCAATTAAATAAGGAGGGTTTACACTTTCATCATAAACTGCGATTGAAACAGTTGTCATCTATTTTTTATTTAATATAGTAAATTATTATTTTTTTTTGAAAAGAAATAATAGAAAATAAAATAAAAAATAAAAAAATAAAAAATAAAAATAAAAAATAAAAATCAAAAATAAAAATAAAAATAAAATAAAAATAAAATAATAAAATAATAAAATAAAAAATAATAAATAAAACCTCGCCAGCACCATTAATATCATCATAAGGTTCTGTCCAAACTGGAATTGATTCATTTCTTAAATGTGCATAATACAAATAATATTGACTCATTTGAGCAGTAATATAAAGTGAATCATCAGATTTAGACCAAATCCCATTGTTCTTACAAGCAATTCCATAAGGAACATCATTAGAGGCATCCACTCCTAAAGAAAATGTAAATATAGTTGCATTTATATTCTTATTGAGTTGAGCAATTCGATTATAAATCTGAGACGCATCAGTTGCAAAATTATCATATCCATCAGTCAAAAATAAAACTGCCCTATTACAATTTGAAGAATCTTGAAAACTGGAAAATAAAGAAAACCCTGATTCAAATCCAGCAATAAAATTAGTTGCTCCATTAGGTTCAAGATTCTTAATCCTAGACTTTAAAATTTTTATTCAAAAAAAAATTTCAATTCATAAACATCAAGAGATAAAAAAAAAAGAAAGGGAAACCTTACCACCATCTTATCAATATTTTGTTTCGTTGCTCTTAATAAACTATTACCCATAAGTGCTTGAGCGTTATTTGAAAATGTTACAACATTAAAATAATCTTAAGCGTTAAAATTTAGTCTTAATTCAGGATTTACTTTCGAAACAAAAAAAAAAAAAAAAAGAAAAGAAAAACCGAAAGGTGAAAGAGTAGAAACCACTTGAATTGCAGCTTTCTTTGCATAACCCATTTTATTAAAATCGTCCATTGAGCCACTGACATCAATAATTAATACAACATCTTTAGGTCCTGATGTAGCAGAAATAAACCAAGGTCTTCCTCTTGGATCATAATTTTTTCCTCCTCTACAATCATCTCTTCTACCTTTAAAGATTTTTTTTTAAAAAAAAACTTTATTTTGTTTCATTATTTTCGTTTTGCTTTTTTGTTTTTTTACTTTAAAGAAAAAAAAGAAAAACAATGAAACAATCAAAGTTGTTCAAAAAAAGAAGAAGAAAAAGAAAAAAAAACCTGGATAAGTTCTTGAGTGACCATTTGCTAAACCAATATATTGCCATTTAACAGTTTCAGAAACAGCTTTTTTCCAAGAATTATCTAATTCACTTGTCCAACATTCATCAGTTGTTTGTAAGACTCCCTCTGGATAAAGAATTGAGGATTGATCAAAGGATAATTGTCTCCTACAAAGTTAACAAAAAAGGATCAGTTGAATCAACTTGAATCAAAAAAAATAATAAGAAGAAGAATGAATCAAACCCTCCACAAAGAGGACAACTCGTCTTATTGTTCCCAAAATCAGTTCGACATTCTGGTTCAGTAGTAAACTGTGAATAACATGCTGATCTTGAACATTGACACTTTGTTGTTGAACATCTATTCATATATGCATCCAAGAAAGTTTTCTTATGCGCTAAAAGAGAATCCTCCATTTCAGAGAGAATAGAATTCAAGCTATCTCCATTAACAAATATACAGAGTCCAAGAAGGAAAAATAGAATACAATGCATTAACTTCATTCTATTAGAAAGAGTTTTAATAAAAGTTTGATAAAGTTTTAAAAATTTGCATTTGTCAGGAAAAAGTGAAGATTTATTTTTTATTTATTTATGAAACTGATTTTTTTTAATGATTCATGATAATTTCACAACTTCAATAGTTGAACCAATGTAAGAATCAAAATTGAAATAGAAGAGTTATGAATTGATTGTAGTTGTATTGTAGTTGAGCTATAAGTGCAAGTTTGAATAATTATGAGTTTTTTTTTTTTTTTTTTTTTTTTTTTTTTTTTTTTGCAGGCAATTCCTGAAAGAAAAAAAAAAATCAACTTTTTTCTCTTTCAAAATTCAATTCAAACCATCAAATTATACAGAATATCATGATAATACTTGATATCCATCATCTCTTTGTTGATTATCTACTATTCTGGATCACTTCTAATAATGTTTTATAATAAAAAGTTGATTTTTTTTATAAAATTATCAAAGATATTTATTAGAAAACGGTTGTATTCTTGGAACCTAAAAGGGGAACCTATTAAAAAAAAGTCAAAGTTTTTTTTTTTTTTTTCACGAAAGCCTTGAATTTTATCACATTTTATAAAAGAATATTTCTATATGACAATATTTTGAAAAGTGAATCACATTTTGAAATCTTCAAGTGATACTCTATCTGTTGATATAATTTTTGTTTGAAATGGTTCAGAAAAAAGCAAATGTCAAAAAAAAAAAGTCAACTTTATTAATTAATCGAACAATAAGTTGACTTTGAAACTTTTCTTCTTATATTTACTTTACTAATATCATCATAAATAGAACAATATACTCTTTTCTCAAAGATTTATTGAAAAGATTGTTAGAATCAAGTGAGTTGATTGATCAAAGGACTGATAATCGATCAACGGCATCGAAGTCAAAAATGATGCTTCGCTATGAGATCTTACTCTTCTCTTGTCTATTGTTTTCATTCTCACTTGGTTTGTTTTCTTTTTTCTATTTATATTTGTTCTTCTTATTGAAATATAATAATAGGTGTTTTGGATCCAAGTGAGCAAGCGATCTTGGAAAGTTGGTATTCTTCCTTGGTATCAAAAAGTTTCACTTGGAGTTTTGGAATGGGTGATGATTTGTGTAATCACCAAACCGGTATTACTTGTAATATGTATAAGGCCAGTGTGACAAAATTGTATTCTTTAACTTTAAATTATTTAATAGAATTTCAAAAAAAAAAAAAAAAAAAAAAAAATAGAGACCTTCAGAATCAACAGATCGTTGGAGAGATTTCAAATGATTTTGGGAATTTGACTCAATTAACAGCCTTGTAAGAATTGTTCATTATTATATTATTCTTATTAATAAAATCAAAATAATAGATACCTTAATGAGAACCAATTATCTGGGACAATTCCAACTCAACTTGGAAACGTAGTCACTTTACAAGAACTGTATCAATCTCTTTTAGTTTAGTTCTAATATTGATTGATACTTTGTTAAAAAAATTAAATAGGGTCCTTTCTTCAAATCAACTTACAGGGACAATTCCCACACAGATTCAGAATGTGCACACATTGTATGAAATCATTTAAGAGTCTTTTCGAAAATCAAAAACATTATATTTCAATGATTTCATTTTTTAAAAAAATAGAAAACTCTCAAAAAATTTCTGGGATTGTCCCATATTAAATTATTATTCCGTCCCCATCAATGATTTTAGTCAGACAAAAGAATTTTGTGGTAAATGAAATTATATATATATATATATTTTCAAAAAAAAGTAATATTAAGAATAATAATAATAATAATAATAAAATTTGAACAAATTGTTAGATGCAATCTGCGGAACAGATGATGATTATGAATGTCAAAATGGAGGAAAATGTTCAATCTCAAGTTATGAAATTGAAAATGAGTTTACTTGTGAATGTACGTCTCAATATTGGGGTCAGAATTGTGAAATTTGTAAGTTTTTTTTTTTTTCTTATTTTATATTAAAAAAAAAAAAAACCAAAGAAAGTACAATAAAAATAATTCAATAATTCAATAGCTATTGAATGCCCATATATTTCAGATGAAGGAAATGCGGAATGGGATCAAACATTAATACAAGTCGAAATTAATGGAACATGTTTAGATGGATATTCTGGTTTAATTTGGAGGAGTTGTAATAAAAACACTCAAAATCCTAAGCATGGTAATTGGAGTTCGATTTCAGGTTCTTGTGATGGTATTTTTTTTTTTAATTCTTTGATTTATCTTTTTATTTATTAGAAATTTTGATCAAAAGATCAAAATAAAAAATAAAAAATAAAATAAAAAATAAAATAGATGTCAATGAATGTTCTTTGAATATTCACGGCTGTCATGCACAAGCAAATTGTACAAATACAATTGGAAGTTATGAATGTCATTGTAAACCTGGTTATGTTGGAGATGGATCAAATTGTTCTCCATGTGGTGAAAATGAATATTCATTTAATGAAACAACATGTCTTTCTTGTCCTCAAAATTCAACAGGTTTATCAGCAAGTCCATCAATTCTTAGTTGTAAGTGTCGTGACTTTAATCATTATCCTGATAGTAATTCATCATTATGTCGCCCTTGTGAAGATGGGTTTTTATTGGATGAGATTTCAAATATTTGTAAAAGTAATTATTCAATTTTTTTAAAAAACAAAAATTCAAAAAATAAAAATAAAAATAAAAATAAAAATAAATAAAAACTAGAGGTAAAATGTCCAAAATTGTTTTTAAATGAAAGTACCTTTGAATCAGTTGAAGTTGGAGAAACATCTTATTCTGATTGTTCACCAAATTATTATGTATTTCAAAGCTCTTCGCCCTACTCTCCAATACAAGATCAACAAGGATCAGCTATTTGTGTACTAAATAATGATAAAATTTCAGCAAATTGGAGTATTGTATTACAATGTGAACCATCATGTTTAAATAGAAGATGTGATAATGACCAAGAGTGTTTAATACCACCAGGTGAAACCATTTCAAGATGTATTTGTGCAGGTTATTCTGGAAAATATTGTGAAAATATTGATGTGAAAAGTTTTTTTTTTTTTTTTTTTTTTTCTCAAAAAATTATTCTTTTTTGGATTTTATTCTTTTCTTTCTTTTCATGATTTTTTTTTTCTTTTCATGATTTTTTTTTTTTTAAAAAAAGGGTGTAAAGCATTGAGATGCTCAAACAATGGAACATGTATTGAGAAAACTGTCACAGAAGCTGCTTCATGTAATTGTACTGGAACGGGATATGAAGGATCATTTTGTGAAATTGATATTAATGATTGTACAGAAACAACATGTTTAAATGGAGGAACGTGTTATGATATTGGAGTGAATAAAACAGTTTGTTTATGTCCTATTGGATTTGTAGGACAAAGATGTGAGTTATGTACACCAGATACATGTTCTAATGGTGGAAAATGTTTAATTCAAAATGGATTTGCAACTTGTAATTGTTTTGGAACTGGTTATAATGGAAATTTTTGTGAAATACCAAAGAATGATTGTAAAACATTACCATGTCTTCAAGGAATATGTATTGAATTAGGAAGTGATTCAAGAAGTTGTTCATGTTTACCAGGATATCAAGGTGATAGATGTGAGATTCAAAAAGAAGATTGTAGAAAAAATGGATGTGGAATTGGAAGATGTATTACTATTTCTCAAAATGATACTGCTTATTGTAATTGTAAGAATACAGGATATGAAGGAAATTTTTGTGAATCAGCAATGATTGGAGATTGTAGAACAATTGAATATTCATGTTTAAATAATGGAGAATGTAGAATTAATTATGAAAGTGATTCAGCAAAATGTATTTGTAAAGATGAATTTAAAGGAGAAACTTGTTCAATGGAAAAATATTCAACTGTTGATCAAGTTACTGTTTATTATTTTTTAGGTCCAATATTCTTGATTTATTTATTGGTTTGTATTGGAATATTTCTTCAAGCAAGAAATAAGGATAAAGGAGAAAAGAAAAGTTGGATATTCTTTTTATTAAGATTTTTCGTTTCTTGCTTGGGAATCTTTGATTTATTAACTGATATCTTCTTTATAATTGAATCTTACGATTATGGAATTGAAGAAAATAATTTTGGATTCTTTTGGTCGAGTTTAGTTTTTACAGTTGTACCATGGAGTTTAGCAGCAATTTGTACTGGAGTCTTTTTAGTCGCTTGGAAAAGGAAATTAGATTTAAGTGATTCTTCTCATAATAATTTTGTGATCTTTTCATTTTTCACAGTTGTATCATTATTATCAGCAAATGGAGTTGAAACATTTCATTTAGTTTCAAAATATTTATTTTTAAAAGAAGGAAAAGTCATTCATGTCCCAGATTATGCAGGATATTTAACAATTTATTTTTTCATCAAGACATTTATTGAAGATTTCCCTCAATTAATTATTCAAGGAATATTTCAAAGTAAATTAGGAAAAGCAAATCCAGTTGTAACATTATCATTAGCAAATTCAGCATTATCATGTTTTATCACAATTGTTACTTTCCCATTCACTCATGAGTTCGATTATTTAAAACTCAAATTTAATGAAATGATTAGTGGAAGTGGTAATTTTTATCAACCATCAAAAGAACAATTATTTCAAATGCAATAATTCTTCAAGTAAAGACCTTATTTTGAATCATCTTTGTAATTCTAATTTTTTTATTGAGGTTAAATAAATCAATAAAAATCCTTCTTCTTCCTCTTGAACTTTAATAATTTAAACAAGAATAAAATTCACAAATATTGAAAACGACTTGATTGATTTATTATTTTACTTTTTGAAGAGAGTTCTTTGATTTAAAAGTATTTTTTTTTTTTTCATGAATCATTCTTTTTTTAAATTTTCATTTTGGAAGTAGAAACCCAATTAGAAATGAAAGGGGGACTAGCTCAAATGGTAGAGCGCTCGCTTAGCATGCTGGAGGACCGGGGATCGATACCCCGGTCCTCCACTTTTTTTTTTTTTTTTTTTTTTTTTCTGATTTTTCCTCAACCAAATAAATCTCTTATAAATATTTATAACTAACTTGAATGCTCTCAAACTGAGTTTGAATTTGGGATATCATCGATGCATAGTTTCATTCGTTCAGATGATCTCTCTCATTGCATTGATTCTATTAATTGTGTAACTCTGAAAACCTTTAGCAATCAATCAATTTAGTTTAATTCTTTGAGATTGATTATTTTCTTGGTCGGATTCGAAATTATACTTGGAGCTGAACAGATGAATGATATAGAGAGATTCGAATCACCTTCACAAATGTTGAACAGATTCAAGATTTTTTTTCGTTTCATAGGACTCTTATTGGAATCTGATGATAAAAGGTATTTTAAAAAAAAATCAAAATTATCAAACATTTCTTTGATTAATTAAAATAATTTCTTGAAGGAGTTTAGAAGGAAATTGGAAGATTATTTATTTTTGCTTTAGTTCAAAGGATCTCCAAAGTTTTTTTTTAAAAAAAATCAATTATCAGATGGTGCTTTTTAGTTTGACAATAATTACAAACTGAGAATCCAATTTTTAATCAGCCATATGTCAGTCCAAGATTTTCAAGAGATAGATTCCATAGTTTATTGCCTTTCCTTCATATAAATAATAACAACCAGAATTCTTCCAGGATAAACCTATTAAATGAGGATACAAAGTATAGAAGTTATGTGATTCAAATACCTTTATCATATGAAATATATATTGGATTGAAAGGGTCTCAAGGGAAGGACTTGGATCTAATATTGTGAAAGAAACGGCAAAAAAAAAAAAAAAAAAAGCAGTCAAGAAAGAAAAGGATGATATTGATGATTCTGATTCTGAAGTTGTTGAACAACCACAACCTCAAAAAAAACGAAGGAGAGCCCCAACGACCACCACAATAACCTGTCGAGATTTCACAGTATTACATCTACTTAACAAGAAATGACGAAATCTTGTTTAACTATTAAAAAGGTACAATTTATTATTATAAATGTTGCCTTTTTTTTTTCTTACTGTCATGCTTTTTTGTTGTTGATCACCATATTTTTTTTCCTTGACGTCATGTTTTTTAAAAGGTATTTAATGCCTTCACTTTTATTGTTTCTTGTTCTCACAATTTTTTTTTTTTAACATATTCTCTTTATTATCATCAAGTTATTTTTTGAAAAGTATTTCTTTTAAAATTATTTTCTTTTCAATTGAATTTTTTTTTTCTTTTTTTTTGTTGGAAAAAAATTCAATTGCAATAAAAAAGCTTTGAATAAATGCACTATTTTTCTTCTTTTATATTAATATCACAAAAAAAAAAAAAAAAAAAAAAAAAGGAACTCCGAACTCTGAGATTCAAGATTTTTTTCCGTTTTGCAATCAAAAAAAAGAAAATGTCACCAAGAGAAAGAGAAAGAGAAATCGACTTAGAATGTTCCTTGTGTAAAGATACATTTAGAAAACCAAAAACATTAGGATGTCTTCATTCATTTTGCTTGGAATGTTTAGAAATCTTTGTTGAGAGGAATCATTCAAATATTTGTTTAAAGTGTCCAATATGTAGAACTCCTTTTCAAGCTCAATCAACAGAACATTTATCAAACTTACCAACAGATTCATATCTTCTCAATGCCCTCTATATAGAAGTTGCTTCATTGTCAATTTCTCAACAAAAGAAAAAACAAAAATTGATGTGTTTGGATGGAGAGAATGAAGCAACTTCTTATTGTTTGGATTGTCAAGATTACCTTTGTGAAACTTGCATAAAAGCTCACAAAACAATGAAAGTAACCAAAAGTCATCAATTAATCTCAATTGAAGAAATGAAAGATGAAAATCAAATTAAATCAATTACAAAATCAAATCCTCAACTTTATTGTCAAATCCATCTACAAAAAGAATTAGACTTGCTCTGTGAAGATTGTAAACTTTCTATCTGTTCATTATGTGTTAATAGACATCCATCTCACAAAATTTCAACTCTTTCAAGTAATATTGTTGGAAATGAAAAACAATTATTAACTAACTTAATCAAAAAGGTCTTTTTTCTTTTTTTGGTTTTTTTTCCCTTTTCTTTCTTTCTTTCTTTTTTTCTTTTTTGTTTTTTTTTTTCCTAAAAATAATAATAATAAATAATAAATAAAGGTGAAACCCAAAGAAAAGAAATTAAAAGAAGGAATAAATAAATGCGGAGAGATGATTCAACAATTAGAAATTAATTCAACAACAACTCAAACTCAAATTAATCAACTTTTCAACAAAATCAGAATTAAATTGGATGAAAAAGAAGAAGAATTATTAAATAAATTGGATGAAATTGAGAAATATAAAAAGAAAGAATTGGAACTTCAAATAGAAGAATTGAAATTTGGAATTGAAAGTATTATTGGATCTTGTCAAATGATTGAAAATTCAATTTCTTTATCAAAGGAAAACACAAATGATCTTCAATTAATCTCAATGAAGAAATTATATGAATCAAGATTAAATTATTTATCAAATAATATTTGGAAAATTGAACCTTGTCATAATCCTTTTATTGATCTTTTTAGTTTGAAAAATGAAGAAGAGTCAATTTATTCAAGTATTTCAAATATTGGAATGATTGATTCAAATGAAATTTCAGTTGATAAATGTTTAATTTTAAGAGATGAAAAAGAAAGAATTTTCAAGGATGAAGAATTTAAATTTGAGATAATTAGTTATTCAAAAGATGGAAATGAAATGAGAAATGGTGGAAATGGAATGAATTTTGGAATTAAAATTGAAAGAGAATTAGGTAATGAAAATAATCAAAAGAATGAGAAATATGAATGGAAAATTATGGATTTAAATAATGGAAGATATGAAGTTAAAATGAAAATCAAAGATGAAGGAAAATATTCAATTTTTGTTCAATGTAATGAATTTGGTATCAATATTTCTACTCTTCAAATTCAAGTATTTTTAAAATTGAAACAAAGAAATTATAATGAAATAAATGAACCAAAATTAACATTTGGATCAAAAGGAAATGAAAATGGTCAATTTAAAAATCCGTGTGGAATAGCTGTCAATCCAAAAGGAAATATACTAGTCAGTGATTTTGATAACCATAGAATTCAAATCTTTAATTCAGATGGACAATTTCTTTCAACATTTGGATCTTATGGAAATAGAAATGGTCAATTTAACAGACCATTTGGAATAGCAATCAACTCAAAAGGAAATATTGTTATTAGTGAATTCGCTAATCATAGAATTCAAGTAGTTGATTCAGAAGGAAATTTTATTTCAAAGTTTGGATCAAAAGGAAATGGAAATGGTCAATTTAATTATCCGTGTGGAATAGCAATTGATTTAAATGATAATATTTTTGTTTGTGACATGAGCAATAATCGAATTCAAATATTTGATTCAGAAGGGAATTTTATTTCAACATTTGAATTTTATGGATTGAGAGATGGCCTATTCCGTGGACTATTCGGAATAAGTATTAACTCAAAAGGAAATATTATTGTTAGCGAAAAAGGAAATTGTCGAATTCAAATATTTAATTCAAAAGGGAAAGTTATTTCAAATTTTGGGTCTTATGGAAATGAAAATGGTCAATTTCGTAGTCCTTGTGGAGTTTGTGTTGATTTAGAGGATAATATTCTTGTTTGTGATAATGATAGAATTCAAGTCTTTGGTCCTGAAGGAGAATACATCACACAATTTAATAAAGTGAATTACCCAAAAGACATAGCAATCGACCCAAAAACACAAAATTTAATTGTTTGTGAGGAAGATAGAATTTTAATTTTCTAAAATAAATTTCAATAATTGAACCAATCAAGAGTTTTTTTTTTTATCAATTCAATGGAACACAATACTTGTCTTGAATTATCTGAAATAATCTGAGATGTGATGTTATTTAGAATTTTTTTTTAAACTTGATTTTTTTTTTTTTTGAAAT